>Ga0206117_100114_pt1 | contig 136065 bp, 128 predicted proteins | sample 3A5Ametagenome_FD_177997 | JGI IMG/M metagenome (GOLD analysis project Ga0206117, IMG submission 177997) | Enriched microbial communities from leaf-cutter ant dump, University of Wisconsin, Madison, United States - 3A5A | ecosystem: Environmental > Terrestrial > Nest > Insects nest > Nest dump...
TGGACGAGTACATCCGCTACTACAACCATGACCGGATCAAGCTAAGGCTCAATGGCCTGAGCCCTGTCGATTACAGGGCTCAGGCTGCAAGCTGAAACTGTCCAACTTTCTGGGGGCAGTCCAGGTTCTGTGTATGCAGTAGCTGTGGGAGCTGGCTTGTCGGGGCGGCGAACCGCAGCGATGAGGCCATCAGCATCACCACAAACTGTTGTATTGTCCGGGCTCATTTCCTGTACCCAAGGTCGCCGCATGGCGCGTGTCTACGTCTCCCTGTCCCTGCAGTTCTACCTCCTGGCCCTGTGCTTCGACGCCGTGCAACTGAGTGGCGGCAACCAGGTCACGTCCATGCAGGCCCTGTTCCAGGGGCCCTGGGGCGTGGTCTTCGGGCTGTTCGGCTGGTTCGCCAATCCGCTTTACGGCATCGCCCTGCTGCTGCGTCGGCGGCTGCGCTGGCTGTCGCTGTTCCTCGGCGTCTGGGCGCTGTACCTGGCTGCGGTCAGCCACGACATCCAGCGGCTGCCGGACAACATCAACTACAGCTTCCACGATGTCACCGGTTTCGCGCCCGGCTACTACCTCTGGGTCGCCGCCATCGGCGCGTTCTGCGTTGGCCAGGCCTGGTGGTGCAGCCGTGGGCGCAACGCCGAGGTGCCGCGCTGGGGCGTGGTGGAAGGTGGGCTGGCGGTGATGCTGCTGGTGGTGATGATGCTGGGGCTGCGGGACGAAAACCTGCGTTTCGACCTGGACAAGCTGTTCGACATGCCGCCGTCGGTGTGGGAACTGCCCCCGCCGGCCCGGGACGAGTCGATCTGATGAGCCAGCTGACGGCGCAGGCATTGGTTGACATGGCCATGAAGAACCCGGTCAACGCGCGGCTGACGGACCTGCTCGTCGGTCTCGACCTGCCGCACTGCATGCTCACCGCAGGCTGCCTGTTCCAGGCCCTGTGGAACCTGAAGGTCGGCCGCGAGCCGGGCTGGGGCGTGAAGGACTACGACGTCATCTACTTCGACCCAGACCTTTCCTGGGAAGCCGAGGACCGGATGATTCAGCGGGTTCGCGCGGTCTGCGGGGATTTCGCCGACCAGGTCGAGGTGCGCAACCAGGCGCGGGTGCATCTCTGGTACGAAGAGAAATTCGGCGCGCCCTATGCGCCGCTGCTCAAGGTCACCGACGGTATCGACCGCTACCTGGTGCGCTCGACGTGCGTCGGTCTCGATGTGCGCAGCGGCGAGTTGTACAGCACCTGGGGGCTGGAGGATCTGCAGCACGGGGTGCTGCGCAGCAATCCGCTGAATGACCAGCCGGCGATGTTCCGGCGCAAGGCCGAGAGTTATCGCGAGCGCTGGGAGTGGTTGCGGATCGAGGCGTGAGGGTGTTCTCTCGGGCCTCATCGCTGGCAAGCCAGCTCCCACAAGGTTCCTGGCTGTCTTCAATATCAAGGACAGGTACAAGACCCTGTGGGAGCTTGCCAGCGATAAGGCCACTCGCTACATCAAAAGGCTCAAGCCTTGCGCTTGAGCGGTTCACCCTCGAACTTCACCCCAGCCAGGCCATGGGCGATCAGGGCGCGGATATTGCCGTGGTCGCTGCCTTCCGGCGTCGCTACTACCGAGCGGTAGTGCTCGCCGAACGCCAGCAGGGCTTCCTGGTCGCTCAGGCCTTCCAGCAGGGCCAGGCCGAGGGTCTTGCAGGAGCCTTCGTTCTGCCCGGCGGCGCTTTTCACGCCGCCGTTGTCGAAGGCGCTCTGGGTGTAGTCGTAGTGTTCGGCGACGAACGCCAGAGTGTCGGCGAAGGCGTGCTCGCCGCTGTTGAGGCTGTTGCGCAGGTTGTTCAGGTCAGTCATGCGGTTTTCCTTTGGCGAACGCGGCTTGCTGCTCGGCGCTGGCTTCTTTCTGGTATTGGCTTTTCCACTGCTGGTAAGGCATGCCGTAGACCACCTCGCGGGCGTCATCCAGGCTCACCTCGATCTGGCGTTCGTCCGCGGCCGCCTTGTACCACTTGGACAGGCAGTTGCGGCAGAAGCCGGACAGGTTCATCAGGTCGATGTTCTGCACGTCGGTACGCGTGCGCAGGTGGTCGACCAGGCGACGGAACGCCGCCGCTTCGAGTTCGAGTTGTTCTTGCGGAGTCATGGCTTTCTCGGTTTCAGGCGATTCGGTTCTTCAGGTGGCGGCCACCGTTGATGACCACGTTGCTGCCGGTGCTGTACTGGCTTTCGAGGAGGAAGAACACCGCGTCGATCAGCGGCTGGGCGCCGGGTTCGAACTCCAGCAGGGCTTTCTTCAGGGTCTGCTGGCGGTAGTGCTCGTCACCGCCTTCCTTGAGGATCAGCAAGCCAGGCAGCACCGCGTTCACGCGCACCCGGGGGGCGTACTTCTCGGCGAACGACAGCACCATGTTCTGCAGCGCGGCCTTGGTCGCGGCGTAGCCGATATGGCTCTTGCTGCCGCGCGACGAGGTCTCGTCGCAGATATGGATGATGTCCGACTTGTCCAGCTTCAGCAGCTGCTCGCCCAAGGCCAGGTTGAGGTGGTAGGGCGCCTCGACGTGGAGCTTGAACATGGTGCTGAGGTTGTCGAGGTCGTCGTCCAGCCACAGCGAGGCGTTGTGCACGATGGCGCGCAGGCCGTCGTAGTGGCTGCGCAGGTGGTCGATCAGCGCCTCGCGGTCGCGTTCGCTGCACAGGTCGGCCTGGAACGGGATGATGTTCGGGTGCGCCGGGTGGGTGATCTTGCTGCGGCTGGCGCTGACCACCGTGTGGCCGGCCTGCGCCAGTTGCGTGGCCAGCGCCAGCCCGACTCGCTGGCTGCCACCGGTAACTAGGATTGGGCTGTTCATATGCGGGGACGATCAACTTTTTTCAGGTTCGCGGTCAGCTGCCAGCATACCCGAACTCACCTGGAATGACCGCCCCCGGCGGGTCAGCGGCTTTCCAGCGATTCGCCACCGTTCGTCGGCGCTGGCGCCGCCGTCGGGCGGGCGTTGAGCCAGCCGGCCAGGCAGCGGGTCGACAGCGGGATGAACAGGTAGACCATCAGCGGCGTCAGCCCCAGGGTGCTGAGCAGGATGCGCGGCAGCAGGGCCAGTTCCGCCAGCCAGTGGCCGAACAGCAGGTTGAACGCCAGCGATACCGGGAAGAACGCCAGCCAGATCGCCACGGCCTGCTTCCAGCGCGGCGGGCGCTGTGCGACGTCGTGGCCGAACCAGCCTTCGATGCCGCTGACGCGCTTTTCCGTCGGCTGCTCGAACAGTCCGTTGCCGCGGGCCAGCCAGGCGCTGCGCGAGGCGGAGAACTCCCAGGCGTGCAGGGTCTTTTCGTCGACGAAACGGAAGATGATCTGGAATTCGTCGCCCTGGGGCGGTGGGGCCAGCACCCCGGAGCCGAGGTAGCCGGGAAAGTCGGTGGCCAACTGCTCGCCTTCGTGCAGCCAGGCGATCATGTCCTGGTAACGGCCCTCGGCAACGCGCCGGGCAACCATCAGGGTAACGGGTGGGGTAGACATCGTGTATCTCCTGGCAACGGGTCGCGGCGGGTAGCCATGACCACGGATCGCCCCCCGGGGTGGTGGGAGGCATCCGAAAACAAGCAAGGATTATTCCGTAAATTCTGTGACTCGTCAGTGTCAGCTTTTGCCCCGGCGCACGTCGATGCTTGGTTCCGTCTCCCGTGCTCGGGCTAGAATGGTCATTCACTTCCTACACAGTGCGGCATGTCAGGCGATGATCGAGCTTTCCCCGGTTTCACTCAGCGAACACGGCCTGGACCACGAGGAACTGTTCCCCATTCGCGAGGTAGCCCGGCTGACCGGGATCAACCCGGTGACCCTGCGGGCCTGGGAGCGTCGCTATGGGCTGATCCAGCCGACACGCACCGAAAGTGGGCATCGCCTGTACTCCCGCGCCGATATCGACGAGGTCCGCCACATTCTCGGCTGGATCGAACGCGGCGTGGCGGTGAGCAAGGTCGGCAAGATCCTCGCCCGTGACCGTGCGCCGGACAGCCTGCCCCCTGAACCCACGAGTGCCTCCGGCTCCAAGGATCACGAGCACTGGCGCAACCAGGTGCGCCAGGCCGTGCAGGTGTTCGACGACCTGCGCCTGGAACGGCTCTACGGCCAGGTTTTCGCCAGTTATCCACTGGCCGTGGTGTTCCAGGACATCCTCATGCCGCTGTGGCTGGAACTGCGCATGGCCCATGACGGTTTCGGTCGCACCAGCGAATGGCTGTTCCTCGATACCTTCCTGCGTTCCCGTGCCTGGCAGCGCTTGCAACTGGCGCGGGAAGAGCAGTCCAGCCGCGTGCTGCTGGCGGGGCTGCCGGAGCAATGCCGCGAGCTGGAGTTGCTGGTGTGCGCGCTGTTGCTGGGCAGCAGCGATGTCGAGGTCGCGGTGCTGGCGCCTGGGCAGCCGCTGGAGGAGCTGACCCTGGTCTGCGAGCGCAGGGCGCCGGATGCGCTGGTGCTGTTCTCCAACCACGCACCGGCTGGCGATCTGCCCAAGCGTCTGGCGCGCCTGGCGCTGGCGCTGGACTGCCCGTTGCTGCTCGCCGGCGAGGCGTCGGAGATGGCCCAGGACAGCCTGGTCGGATCGCAGATCACCTGTCTTGGCGGGGAAGGGCGGTTGATGCGGCGGCGCCTGCAGCAGTGCCTGGATGGTCATCTGGACAGCTAGTTGAAGTGCACCTGCGGATGGGTACGCCGATGCTGCTGCAGCATGTACTGGCGCAGCCGCTCGATCTCTTCCGGCTGGCGCTGGCTCAACTTGTAGGCCGCCAGGCCTTCGACGGTCAGCCGTTGCAGGGTGCCGCGCAGGGCGATGGGGGCGATGTCGTCGGGGGCGAACCAGAGGTTGAAGGTCTTCGGCGCCGTGCGGCCTTCCGGTAGTTCCAGCAGCACGCCCTTGAAGGAAATCTCGCGGACTTTCAGGCCGCTGCTCAGGCCCAGCTGGTCTTCCAGCATCACCGGCCGTTCCAGGGTCAGGCGCCAGGGGCGGGTCACCGCGCCTTCCTCATAGATGCTCGGCGCGCCCAGTTGCAGGTGCAGGGCGTGGAACTCGTCTTCCACCAGCACCAGCGGAAAGCTCATCTGCTGGTTGTCCAGTTGCGCCTGCACCGTCACCTGTTCGTTGGCCACCAGGCGCGTGAGCAATTGCTGCACGTCGCGGCGGCCATTGAGGTGCAGCGTGGCATTGGGGTCCACACGGTTGAGCTGGGGCGAGCGGTGCACGCTCTGGATGAAGTCCAGCTCGTCCTGGGTCAGAAGGGCATCGGCTTGCATGATCGTGAATGCTGCGATTTTTCCGGGTGATGGATGGACAGCGGATCGGTGCCTTTGTTTAGGACCGTTGGTCGTTTTCCAGCGCGTGGATGCGTGCCCGCGCTTCGCTCAGTTGCCGCTCCAGCTCGACCACCCGCAACTCGGCCTCGACCTGGCGGGTGACGTCCTTCTGGATGCCGATGAAATAGGTCAGCTGGTCGGCCTCGTTGAACACCGGGGTGATCGACAGCTCGTTCCAGAACGCACTGCCGTCCTTGCGGTAGTTGCGCAGCACCTCGCGGCACGGCTGGCGGTTGTCCAGGGCCTGGCGAATCCGCGCGCGGGCCGGCTGGTCGCGGTCGTCGCCCTGCAGGAAGCGGCAGTCGCGGTAGAGGATGTCGTTGGCATCGTAGCCGCTCAGGCGCTCGAAGGCCGGATTCACGTAGATCAGGATGGTGTCTTCGTCGCCCTCCTGTTCGGCGACCACGATGCCGTCGTTGGAGGCATCGATCATGCGTTGCAGCAGTGTGGCGTTGATCATCGGGGGAACCGGCGCGAGGGCTACAGGGATGAGCGATTCTAGTGCATGTAGGGCCAAGGGATAAGGGCCTTTTGCCAGCTATCGGTGCTAGTATCCTACGCTTTTGCTCAGATACGGAATCCGTCATGAAAGTGGTCATCCTGTCCGGTTCGGTCTACGGCACCGCCGAAGAAGTCGCCCGTCACGCCCAGTCGCTGCTCAAGGCCGCCGGTTTCGACGCCTGGCACGCCGCCCGCGCCACCCTCGCCGATGTCCAGGCGTTCGCCCCACAGGCGTTTCTCGCGGTGACCTCCACCACCGGCATGGGCGAGCTGCCGGACAGCCTGGTGCCACTGTTCAGCGAGATCCGCGACAGCCTCCCCGCCGCCTGGCGCGGGCTGCCGGGCGCGGTATTGGCGCTGGGCGATTCCAGCTACGGCGATACCTTCTGCGGCGGCGGCGAACAATTGCGCGAGCTGTTCGCCGAGCTGGGCATCGAGGAAGTCCAGCCGATGCTGCGTCTCGATGCCAGTGAAACCGTCACCCCCGAAGTCGATGCCGAACCCTGGCTCGCTGAGTTCGCCGGCAAGCTGCGCGGCTGACCCCTCCCGCGACAGGCGCCGAGCCGTTCGGCGCCTGTCCTGCAAGGTCATCAAGCTGGCTGCGAAGGAAACTTCCGCTTCGCCAGCGGCTGACTATGCTGTCCGACAGAGCACGAAAATGTGCCGCTGACACCAACACTTACAACACTCACCAGCCGAGATCCTGAAATGCCACTGGCAGAGATTCCTCTGTGCGTCTGGCGTACACGGAGCCTGGGATTCACGTTCCGCGGCCAGAGCATCCGCTACTGGGCGGCAGGGCAAGGAGAGCCACTGCTACTGATACATGGTTTTCCAACCGCCAGTTGGGACTGGCACTACCTCTGGCAACCGCTGGCGCAGCGCTTTCGCCTGATCGCCTGCGACATGCTCGGCTTCGGCGATTCCGCCAAGCCGCCGGGCCACCGCTACAGCCTGCTGGAGCAGGCTGATCTGCAGCAGGCCCTGCTGGCGCACCTGGAGATTCGCGAGCCGGTGCATATCCTCGCCCACGACTACGGCGGCAGCGTCGCCCAGGAGTTGCTGGCCCGGCATCAGGAGCGGCGGATCGAGATCGCCAGTTGCGCGTTTCTCAATGCCGGACTGTTTCCCGAGTGCCATCGGCCGCTGCTGTTCCAGCGCCTGCTGCTCAGCCGCCTCGGTTGGCTGGTGGCGCGCACCTTCGACCGCGACGGCCTGGTGCGCAATGTCGGGCAGACCTACGGGGCCAGCACCCAGCCCAGCGAAAGTGCGCTGGACGATTGCTGGAGCCTGATCGCCTCGAACCGCGGCAACCGCATCCTGCACCGCCTGTCCGGTTACCTGGTCGAGCGCAAGGCCTACCGCCAGCGCTGGGTGGGCGCGCTGCAGACGGCCAGGCTGCCGCTGCGCTTCATCAATGGCGCGGCCGACCCGGTGTCCGGCGCGCACATGGTCGAGCGCTACGAGGAACTGGTACCCGAGCCCGACACGGTGCTGCTGCACGGCATCGGTCATTACCCGCATACCGAGTCGCCGGGGCAGGTGCTCCGGCATTACCTGGACTTCCGTCACCAGCCGCTGGCGTGGAGTCCGCAGAAGGTCGCCTGGTCCTGACCCAAGCGTCACTTATCGCCTGCCATTCAGCGTCCGCCCGGTTCGTTGTCCGGGCCCGGCCGCTGGCCGACACTGACCCTTCCGTTCCCCTGTTCAGTTTGGAGTTGCGCCATGAGCGATTCGGTACGCCTGGAAGATAGAGTGGTGATCGTCACGGGGGCCGGTGGTGGCCTCGGCCGGGCCCATGCCCTGTTGTTCGCCCGCCATGGGGCGAAGGTGGTGGTCAACGATCTGGGCGGCTCGACCCATGGCGAAGGCGCCAACGCCTCGGCGGCCGACCGCGTCGTCGCGGAAATCCGCGAGGCGGGTGGCGAGGCCGTGGCCAACCACGATTCGGTGACGGACGGCCAGCGCATCGTCGAACAGGCCCTGGACAGCTTCGGCCGGGTCGACGTGCTGGTGAACAACGCCGGCATCCTGCGCGACAAGACCTTCCACAAGATGGAGGACGCCGACTGGGACCTGGTCTACAAGGTCCACGTCGAGGGCGCCTACAAGGTGACCCGCGCCGCCTGGCCGCACCTGCGCGAGCAGAACTGGGGGCGGGTGATCTTCACCTCGTCCACTTCCGGGATCTACGGCAACTTCGGCCAGGCCAACTACGGCATGGCCAAGCTCGGCCTGTACGGCCTGACCCGCACCCTGGCCCTGGAAGGGCGCAAGAACGGCGTGCTGGTCAACGCCATCGCCCCGACCGGCGGTACGCGGATGACCGAGGGGCTGATTCCGCCGCAGGTCTTCGAGCAGCTCAAGCCCGAGTTGATCAGCCCGCTGGTGGTCTACCTCGGCAGCGACCGCTGCCAGGACAGCGGCAACCTCTACGAGGTCGGCGGCGGCTGGATCGGCCAGGTGCGCTGGGAGCGCAGCCTGGGCGTCGGCTTCGACCCGCAGGGCGGTTTCAGCGTCGAGGAGGTGGCGGCCAACTGGGAGCGGATCGGCGATTTCGACGATGCCGTGCACCCGCGTGACAGCCTGCAGGCGTTGCAGCAGATGATGGCCAACCTGCAGGCGTTCGCCAGGGCCTGACGGCCGCTTCCTGTCGCGATCGGTGGATCTTTCCTATGCTGGGGGGCTTTGATCGCGACAGGAGTGCGAAGCATGTATGAGTCGAAGAACGAGGCCGTCCTTTCCACCGAGGCGTTCCGCAGCCGCTTGCTGCTGCATGCGCTGGGCGCCGTGGTGCTGCTGCTCGGTTCGATCCTGATCGGCGTCGCCGGGCACCTGTACTTCGAGGATGGCGTGGAGTGGTACGACGCGGCGTTCAACGCCACCTTGCTGCTGGGCGGCATGGGGCCGGTGGACCTGCCGCAGACCCACGGCGGCAAGCTGTTCTTCGCGGTGTATGGGTTGTACGTGGGGCTGGTGTTCGTGGCCAGTATCGGCTTGATCCTGGCGCCGGTGGCGCACCGCCTGCTGCATCGCTTTCATTGCGACTGACGGCAGATCGCGGCCATAAAAAAGGCCGCTGCAAAGGCAGCGGCCAAGCAAGACGCAGATCAAGGAGCTTCAAAATCAACGTCGGTGAACTGAAGGGTGACACTTCGGAACAACAATCCGGAGCAACTCTAGGGGGAGAGCATTAACCGACCGTTAAGGGGTCCGAAGCGTCAACTTCGCGCCTTGGCGAACACCGGATCGTCAAGGCAGGAGAAGGATAGTCAGACGCAACCTACGGAAAAATAGCGCTTTCTGACATTCACTGTTGCATCGTCGGCAACAGTGCACCAATTCAGGTCACTGCGCTGCCTGATAGCCCATTCGCCAACTGATGGCCTCGGCGGTGGCGAGCAGACGCTTCGCCGCCGGGCCTTGTTCGTCGGCATGGAAGATCGAGGTCGGACCGACCACGGTGATCACCGCGACGATCTGCCCCATGGCGTTGAACACCGGCGCCGACAGCGCATCGACACCCGGCATCAGCAGGCCGTGGACATGATGCAGGCCGTGGGCGCGGATGCTCGCGAACACCTGCTCGTAGTGCCCGGCATCCTGCCCGCTGTGGGCCAGTTCACGGTCCCGCAGCTCGATGGTTTCCCGCGCCGGCAGGTAGGCGCCGAATACCAGGCCGGTGGACGAGCCGAGCAGCGGCAGGACCGAGCCGATCTGGGTGACGACCGTCACCGCGCGCACCGCCGGCTCGATGTTCACCACGGTCGCGCCCTGGTTGCCCCACACGGCGATGAAGCAGCTTTCGTTCAAGTCGTCGCGCAACTCCGACAGCGGCAGGGCCGCCACCTTCAGCACATCCATCCCGCCCAGTGCCGCCAGGCCCACGCGCAGTGCCTCGCGGCCCAGGCCGTAGTGGTTGGTGGCCGGGTCCTGCTCGGCGAAGCCGCTGGCGATCAGCGCCTGCAGGTAGCGGTGCACCTTGCTGGCCGGCATCTCCACGTGCTCGGCCAGGCGCGACAGCGAGGTCGCCGGGGACAGCTCGGCGAGGGCCTTGAGGATATCGGTGCCGACTTCCGCCGAACGGACTTTCTGTTTGCCGTTGTCGGCGGGGGGCGTGGCTTTGGCCATGGGCGCGGTTTCTCTGTGGGAGCGAGCGTGCTCGCGAAGGACCGTACGGCGGTCCCGATCAAGACGGCAGCCTTTATAGCTTGACGCCATTACACGAGCAAATTACGTTATGCGTAATCCGGTTACGAATTAAAACAATACAGAAGCACTTCCCTCTTGCTTTGCCGGATGGGAGGTCAATCTGTCACCAATGGCCCCTGTGGGCCTGGAGGCTCGATGAACATCGACAACACGTCCACCCTCGCGTACCAGAGCGGCTTCGGTAACGAATTCGCCAGCGAGGCCTTGCCCGGCGCCCTGCCGGTCGGGCAGAACTCCCCGCAAAAGGCCCCGTACGGGCTGTATGCCGAACTGCTGTCCGGCACCGCCTTCACCATGAGCCGCCACGAACAGCGGCGCACCTGGCTGTATCGCATCCGCCCTTCGGCGCTGCACCCGGCGTTCGTGCGCCAGGAACGGCAACTGGCCGGCGGCGGGCTGGGTGAGGTCACCCCCAACCGCCTGCGCTGGAGCCCGCTGGCGATGCCGGGCGAGCCCACCGACTTCATCGATGGCTGGGTGACCATGGCGGCCAATTCGGCGGCGGAAAAACCGGCGGGCATCAGCATCCACGTCTATCGCGCCAACCGCTCCATGGAGCGGGTGTTCTTCAACGCCGATGGCGAGCTGCTGCTGGTGCCGCAACAGGGCCGCCTGCGCCTGGCCACCGAACTGGGCGTGCTGGAGGTCGAGCCGCTGGAAATCGCGGTGATCCCCCGTGGCATGAAATTCCGCGTCGAACTGCCGGATGGCGAGGCCCGCGGCTACATCGCCGAGAACCATGGCGCCTCGCTGCGCATCCCGGACCTCGGTCCGATCGGCAGCAACGGCCTGGCCAACCCGCGCGACTTCCTCGCGCCGGTGGCGCACTACGAGGAACAGGAAGGCCCGGTGCAACTGGTGCAGAAGTTCTGCGGCCAGCTGTGGGGCTGCGAGTTGCAGCACTCGCCGCTGGACGTGGTTGCCTGGCACGGCAACAACGTGCCGTACAAGTACGACCTGCGCCGCTTCAACACCATCGGCACGGTCAGCTTCGACCACCCGGACCCGTCGATCTTCACCGTGCTGACCTCGCCGACCAGCGTGCCGGGCATGGCCAACATCGACTTCGTGATCTTCCCGCCGCGCTGGATGGTGGCCGAGAAGACCTTCCGGCCACCATGGTTCCACCGCAACCTGATGAACGAGTTCATGGGCCTGATCAAGGGCGAGTACGACGCCAAGGCCGAAGGCTTCCTGCCTGGCGGCGCCTCGCTGCACGGCTGCATGAGCGCCCACGGGCCGGACGCCGAGACCTGCGCCAAAGCCATCGCCGCGGACCTGGCGCCGAACAAGATCGACAACACCATGGCCTTCATGTTCGAGACCAGCCAGGTGCTGCGTCCGACCCGCCATGCCCTGGACTGCCCGCAGTTGCAGAACGACTACGATAGTTGCTGGGCCACCTTGCCGAGCACCTTCACCCCGAACCGGAGACAAGCATGAACCAGACCGCCATTGCCCGCAGTTGGGTCGAAACCGCCAACGGGCATAGCGACTTCCCCCTGCAGAACCTGCCGCTGGGGATCTTCAGCCAGGCTGGAGGCGAGCGCCGCTGCGGCGTGGCCATCGGCGACGCCATCCTCGACCTGGAGGTGGTGCTGGCCGCCGGCCTGTTCGAGGGTGAAGCCCGTGCCGCCGCCGAAGCCACCCGGGGTGGTGCGCTGAACCGCTACTTCGCCCTGGGCCGCACTGCCCGCGTGGCCCTGCGCCAGCGCCTGCTGGAACTGCTCGGCGAAGGCAGCGAGCACCAGGCCGCGCTGCAAGCCGCGCTGTACCCGGCCAGCGCCTGTGAACTGCACCTGCCGGCGCGCATCGGCGACTACACCGACTTCTACGTCGGCATCGAGCACGCGAAGAATGTCGGCAAGCTGTTCCGCCCGGACAACCCGCTGCTGCCGAACTACAAGCATGTGCCGATCGGCTACCACGGCCGCGCCTCGACCATCCGCCCATCCGGCACGGCAGTACGCCGGCCCAAGGGCCAGACCCTGCCGGCCGGGCACAGCGAACCGAGCTTCGGCCCTTGCGCACGGCTGGACTACGAGTTGGAGCTGGGCATCTGGATCGGCCAGGGCAATGCACTGGGCGAGGCCATCCCGGTGGGCGATGCCGCCGAGCATGTCGCCGGTTTCTGCCTGCTCAACGACTGGTCGGCGCGGGACATCCAGGCCTGGGAATACCAGCCGCTGGGGCCGTTCCTGTCCAAGAGCTTCATTTCCACGGTCTCGCCGTGGGTGGTCAGCGCCGAGGCGCTGGAGCCGTTCCGCCGGGCCCAGCCTGCGCGTCCGGACGGTGATCCGCAGCCGCTGTCCTACCTGCTGGACAAGCGCGACCAGGCGGCCGGCGCCTTCGACATCGAACTGGAAGTGCTGCTGGTCACCGAGCGCATGCGCGAGCAGAACCTGCCGGCGCACCGCCTGACCCTGAGCAACACCCTGAGCATGTACTGGACCGTGGCGCAGATGGTCGCGCACCACAGCGTCAACGGTTGCCAGTTGCAGCCGGGCGACCTGTTCGGTTCCGGCACCCTGTCCGGTGCCGAGCCGGGGCAGTTCGGCAGCCTGCTGGAGATCACCGAGGGCGGCAAGCACCCGGTGCAACTGGCGTCGGGCGAGGTGCGCAAGTTCCTCGAGGACGGCGACGAAATCATCCTGCGCGCCCGCGCCAGGCGTGACGGCGTGGCCAGCATCGGCTTCGGCGAATGCCGCGGCAAGGTCGTGGCGGCGCACTGAGAGGCCTGAGGCATGGAACTGTTCACCTACTACCGCTCCACGTCGTCGTACCGGGTGCGCATCGCCCTGGCGCTGAAGCAGCTGGAATTCCACTCCCTGCCGGTCAACCTGCTCAAGGGCGAGCAGCGCGAGGCGCACTTCCTCGCGCTCAATCCCCAGGGCCGGGTGCCGGCGCTGAAGGCCGATTCCGGCGAGCTGCTGGTGCAGTCGCCGGCGATCATCGAGTACCTGGAAGAGGTGTATCCACAGCCGGCGCTGTTGCCCCAGGACCCGGTGCAACGCGCCCGGGCCCGCGGCGTGGCGGCGTTGATCGGCTGCGACATCCATCCGCTGCACAACGTCAGCGTGCTCAATCGCCTGCGTGAACTGGGGCAGGACGAGGCGGCGGTGAACCAGTGGATCGGTCACTGGATCAGCCAGGGCCTGGCGGCGGTGGAGCAGTTGATCGGCGACGAGGGCTTCTGCTTCGGTGACGAGCCGGGGCTGGCGGATGTGTACCTGATTCCGCAGGTGTATGCGGCCAAGCGCTTCAATATCGACCTGGGCGGTTATCCGCGGATCCTGCGGGTGGTGGGCCTGGCGGAGGAGCATCCGGCGTTCGTGCTGGCGCATCCTTCGCGCCAGCCGGATACGCCGGCAGCGGGTTGATGTAGTGCTCTTTCGGGCCTCATCGCTGCGGTTCGGCGCCCCGACAAGCCAGCTCCCAGGTTCTGCGTGCGCCGCGGACCCTGTGAGCTGGCTTGCCAGCGATGAGCATGGGTATCTACACATCGTTGTGCCTGGTACACGCCGACCTTGTGGGAGCGGGTTTACCGGGACGCCGGACCGCCGCGATTGCAATGGTGGATTCACTATCGTAATCGCGGGTAAACCCGCTCCCACAAGGCCAGCGGCGCGTTCTAAATCCCTGTTTTTTCAGCTTGGCCGAGATGTGTAGATACCCATGCAGCGATGAGGCCCTTCAGTCAGTGCACCGAGCGCTTGCCGCTGGGCAGATGACTCAATCGCTCGGTCAGCCGCAACCGCTGGATCGGATCGTCGGTCAGCAACAACGCATGCTCCAGGTCGAAGCGCTCCGCCTGCGGGCATTCCAGATGCTGGTACAAAGTAGCCCGCGCCAGGTAGTCGCTGGCCAGCGCCGGCCCCAGCAGCAGCACGCGTTCGGCGTCCTTCAGGGCGGCCAGGTCGTCATCATGGGTCGAGTGCAGCTGGCGCAGGTTGCGTGACAGGCGCTGGATCATCTGCATCGGCGTGGCCGCCTGCAGGTGCTCCTTGCTCAACACCATCTGTGGCCCGAACTGCCGGCCGAGCAGTTCGCGGCAGTCCGCCGGATAGAGGCGTCGCCCCCCACAGGGATCGAGCAGGTGGTCCGCGCCCGGCACGCGCAGGAGGAAATGCCCGGGAAAATTCACCCCTTCCAACGGAATCGACAGGCCCCGCGCCAGTTCCAGGCTGAGCAGGGCCAGGGCCAGGGGCTGGCCGCGACGGCGCAGCAGCAGTTGATCGAGCAGGGCGGCCTGGGGGCGCAGGGGATGGTATTCGTCTTCCTGGAAGCCCAGGGCGCACAGTTTGCGCAACAGTGGCTGGGCCAGTTCGTGCAGGGGCAGCAGCGGCAGGTCGTTGCTGATCTCGTGCTGCAGCTCCCTCAGCATGCGCATGACCTGCGCCGGCTCGACCGCGGCATCGTGCTCGGCAGCCACCCACAACCCGGCCTCGAACAAGGCCGGGGGAGTGCGCTCGAGGCAGGCCAGGCAGGCTTGGCGTGGGGTCATGGCGGTCTCCGCTGAGACTACTGTTTTAGACCTGGGGAATCGTTTCGTCCAGTGTCCGCGCAGGTACCGAAGTGCCACCTATACTGGATGGAGCACTGTGAACGAGGGCCCGCAGATGTTCGCTCTCATGCAAAGCACCCGCACCCAGTCCCTGCACCTGTGTATCGACCCGGCCACCGGCCTCAAGGCGGTGATCGCGATCCACAACGAGCGGCTGGGGCCCGCGCTGGGCGGTTGTCGCTACCTGGCCTACCCGGACGACGACAGCGCCATGACCGATGCCATCCGCCTGGCCCAGGGCATGACCTACAAGGCTGCCCTGGCCGGCTTGCCGCTGGGCGGTGGCAAGGCGGTGATCATCCGCAACCCCCATGTGGAAAACCGCGCGGCGCTGTTCGAGGCGTTCGGGCGCTTCGTCGACTCCCTCGAAGGCCGCTACATCACCGCCATCGACAGCGGCACCTCGACCCTGGACATGGACTGCATCGCCCAGGCCACCCCCCATGTCACCAGCACCACCCGTGCCGGCGATCCTTCACCGCATTCGGCCATGGGCGTGTTCGCCGGCATCCGCGCCACATCGATGGCACGGCTGGGCAGCGACAACCTGGAAGGCTTGCGGGTGGCGGTACAGGGGCTGGGCAATGTCGGCTATGCGCTGGCCGAGCAACTGCATGCGGCGGGGGCCGACCTGCTGGTCAGCGATCACGACCAGGGCCGGGTGCAACTGGCGATGGAGCAGTTCGGCGCGCAGCCGGTGGCCGCCGAGGCACTGGTCGGCACGCCGTGCGACATCTTCGCGCCGTGCGGGCTGGGCTCGATTCTCACCGGGCAGAGCGTCATGCAACTGCGCTGCGCGGCGGTGGCCGGCTCGGCGAACAACCAGCTGACCAGCCTGCAGGTGGCCGACCAGCTGGAAAACCGCGGCATTCTCTATGCCCCGGACTACATCATCAATTCCGGTGGCCTGATCTACGTGGCGCTGACCCACCAGGGCGTGGCGCCGGCCGCGATCACCGCGCACCTGGCGCGGATCCCGACCCGGCTGACCGAGGTGTTCGCCCACGCCCAGGCGGAAAAACGCTCGCCGGCGCGGGTCGCCGAGCAGCTCGCCGAGCGCCTGGTGTACGGCGGCTGAGGCTTATTCCTCGGCTGCCGAACCGTCGAGCAGCTCCGACAGTGCATCTGGCTGGCTCTTGAAGGCCTTGGCGAACACGTCGCGGTTCTTCGCCATGTAGATGCCGATGTCATCGACCTGCTGCTCGTCCAGCGACGGCACGGCCTTCTTCAGCACTTCAGCCAGCATTTCCGCCAGCTCGAGCATCTTGTCGTGACGGTCTGCTTCGGCTTTATCCATGAACAAACGCTCCAGGTCGCGGCTGCTGCGGTACACCACTTCGACGGCCATTCATCACCTCACGCCTTTTCCGAAAATTGAACAATACGAATACTGGGTATTTATACAGTAATCGTCGGGCATTGGATAGTGGCCTTTTTATAGCCCAGTTTTTGCAGCGTGATGGCAGGCAGGACGTGCCTTGCGGCAATCGGTCGCCTTCTCAAGCGGGGCCGCTGGCCTTTTTACTGCATGCAGGCAAAGCGTCATGTGCCTGCCGCATCCTCTTCCAGGCCGTATCAGGGAAACTGCATCGTGAACATCAAATGGGCTGAAAAACTGCGCAAGGGCCTGCACGGCACCGCCGACTCGCTGGGCAATCTGTGCGTCGAGTCGTTCCACTACCTGGCCCTGTTCGGGATCGGCGGCATCACCGCCTATGCCGCGGTGATGACCTTCCTCGACATGCTCGGCAAGGGCGGGGTGAGCGTCGACGACATCCTGCTGCTGTTCATCTACCTCGAGCTGGGGGCGATGGTGGGGATCTACTTCAAGACCAACCACATGCCGATCCGCTTCCTGCTGTACGTGGCGATCACCGCGCTGACCCGCCTGCTGATCGGTGACGTGTCGCACCACAAGGCACCGGACGAAGGGCTGCTGTACCTGTGTGGTGGCATCCTGCTGCTGTCGTTCTCGATCCTGGTGGTGCGCTACGCCTCGTCGCGCTACCCGTCGAGCCGGGTGATCGATGCCAATGGCAAGGATGTGGAGGAGGGACGCTAGCGCTCGCCGTGCTCTCGAGGCCAGGACGTCCTTATAACCAATCGATCTGCAAGATTTTCCCGCCTCGCGACACAAGGGGGTCATCGACCGTGACTCAGGACCCCCGCCATGCCCCATTACCTCGACGACGCCCAGCGCGATGACGTGCTGCGCCTGCAGGCCAGTTTCCTCGGGCGCAGCGAGTGGCCGACCTGGTTGCTGCTGGTCGGGGTCTACGCCGGCTGGTTCGCCCTGCTGCTCGGCAGTCCGTGGCTCGGCAGCGGCGTCACCCTGCTGTTGCTGGTCCCGCTGCTGGTGCTGTGGCTGTCGCTGCAGCACGAGCTGCTCCACGGCCACCCGACCCGCTTCCCCTGGCTGAACAAGCTGCTCGGCTATGCGCCGTTCGCGGTCTGGTATCCGTACACCCTGTACCGTGACAGCCACCTGCTGCACCACCGCGACGAAGACCTGACCCTGCCGGGTCGTGACCCGGAAAGCCGCTACCTCGGCCGCCTCGACTGGCAACGCGCGCCGCGCCTGCAGCGCGCCCTGCGCTGGCTCGACAAGACCGTTGCCGGTCGCCTGCTGGGCGGTGCCCCGCAGGCCTTGTTCGGCCTTGCCGGTGAAGAACTGGCGCGCCTCCGACGGGGGAACCGGCAGGCCTGGCGCATGTGGCTGAGCCACGGCGCCTGCAGCGTGTTGATGTTCGCCTTCATCGCCGAATACAGCGCGCTGTCCATCGTGCAATACGTCTTCCTTGCCAGCGTTCCGGCGTTGTCGCTGGCCATGCTGCGCTCCTTCTACGAGCACCGGCCCGCCGCGCGTCCCGAGCAGCGCACGGTGCTCAACGAAGCCGGCTGGCCGTGGCGCTGGCTGTTCCTGCACCTCAACCTGCACCTGGTCCATCACGACCTGCCGGGCCTGCCGTGGTATTTCCTGCCCACCGTCTACCGCCAGCGCCGCGAGCAATGGCTGGCACGCAGCGGCGGCTACCTGGTGCGTGGCTACGGCGAGCTGGTACGCCGCCATGGCCTGCGTCCGATCGACAGCCCCGAACACCCCTTCGCCTGACCCGGAGTGCCCATGGCCTACGCCGAACTGTTGATGTACGTCGCACCGTCGCGCGTCCGCGCGGCCAGCGAAGCCTGGTTGCAGCAAACCCTGGAGCGCCTCGGGGCCCGGCGGTATGCCGCCGGCCACCTGGACCTGCCCGCCCTGTGGCTGTCGCCGGACCTGCTGTTCGCCCAGACCTGCGGCTATCCGCTGATGACCCTGCTGCGTGGCAAGGTCAGGGTCATCGGCCGGCCCCGCTACGAACTGCCCCATGCCAGTGCCGGCGAGCATTGCAGCCTGCTGGTGGTGCGTGCGGACGATCCGCGCCACGGCCTGGACGCGTTCTTCGGCAGCCGCGGCCTGATCAACAGTCCCGACTCCAATTCCGGCATGAACCTGCTGCGCCATCGCCTCGCGCCCTTGCAGCGCGACGGGCGCTTCTTCTGCGCGGTGCGCCATACCGGCGGTCACCGCGACAGTCTCAGGGCGCTGCAGGCCGGGCACGGCGATCTGGCGGCGATCGACAGCGTCACCTGGGACTACCTGGCCCGCGATCACAGCGAGGAGGTGGCCGGCCTGCGCATCCTCGAGCGCAGCGCGCCGAGTCCGACCTTGCCCTTCATCGGCCCGGCCCACCTCGACGCGGCAGGCGCGGAGCGCATCCGCCAGGCGCTGAACCAGACCTTGCCGGCGTTCGCCGAAACCCTGGCGATCACTGAAGTACTAGCGGCCAGCGAAGCCGACTACCAGATCCTGCTGGACTACGAACGGGCCGCGGCTGGTTTCAAATTCGAATAAGAGAATGCCATTTAAATATTTTTAAAGAATAAGCAGTCCCTCTAGCATGGCGTCACCGGACCACCGGACCTCTCAAGCAATCCTCCTTCTGGGGTCATTCATGTCCGGTCTCGACAACGCCCACCGCGAGTACGTGGGCTCCCTGTTCCGCAACCATTACCAGTGGCTGTGCCTGCGCCTGCGCCGGCACCTGGGCGATGGCGGCGCGGAAGACATCGCCGCCGACACCTTCGTGCAACTGCTCAGCGCCCCGGTCGCCGAGCCGATCCGCCAGCCGCGGGCGCTGCTGACCACCATCGCCCAGCGCCTGATGTACCAGCTCTGGCGCCGCCGCGACCTGGAGCGTGCCTACCTCGACGCCTTGCGCCTCGACGACGATGCCCAGGCGCCGTCGCCCGAGGAACTGGCGCAGATGCTCGAAGCCCTGCAGATCATCGACAACCTGCTCGACGGCCTGCCGGCCAAGGTCAAGGCGACCTTCCTGCTGTCCCAGGTCAACGGCCTGACCTACCCGCAGATCGCCGAGCAACTGGGGATCTCGCAACGTTCGGTCAGCGACTACATGGCCAAGGCCATCCACCGGTGCCTCAAGGCCAGCCTGGAGTGACATGAGCAACGAACAGGACCGCCTGGTCGAACAGGCCACCCGCTGGATCGTGCTGCTGCGCTCGGGCCAGGCCAGCGAGGCGCAGCGTCAGGCCTTCCTGGCCTGGCGGGCCCGCGACCCGCGGCACGACGAACTGTGCTTGCGCCTGGAGCGCACCCTCGGCGTGTTCCAGGTGCCGATTGCCCAAGGCGTTGATGGCGGTGTGCTGCAGCGCGCGCTGGAGGCGCCGTCGAGCCGGCGCAAGGTCCTGCAGCGCGGGCTGCTCGGGGTCGGCCTGATGATCGGCGGCGGTTGGAGCCTGGCGCCGTCGTTCGAGTCGCTGGGGGCCGACTTTTCCACCGGCATCGGCCAGCGCCAGACCGTGCAGCTGGACGATGGCAGCGAGCTGGTGCTCAACGCGCAAAGCGCTGCCGACGTGCGTTTCGACGAACAGCGCCGGGTGTTGCAGTGGCGTGGCGGAGAAGGGCTGATCCATGTCGCTGCCGATCGCCGTCCGTTCGTCCTGCACACCAGTGGCGGCGAGGTACAGGCCCGGGATGCCCGGGTGTTGCTGCGCGATCGTGACGCCCGCTGCCGGGTGGGGGCGATGGACCGGGCGCTGCAGATCGTCACCCGGGGCGGCGACCGCCTGCAGTTGCAGGCGGGGCAGGAGGTCGATTTCGATCGCTACCGTTTCGGCGTGGTGCAGGCCCTGCGCAGTGCTGACAGCGCCTGGGTCAATGGCCTGCTGGAAGTCCGCGACCGGCCGCTGAGCGAGGTGATCGAGGCACTGCGTCCCTACCGCCATGGCGTCCTGCGTCTCGACCCGGCCATCGCCGGCCTGCGTGTCAGCGGGTTGTATCGCCTCGACCAGAGCGACCGGGTGCTCGACGCCCTGAGCCGCACCCTGCCGATCCGCATCAGCCGGCGCAGCGATTACTGGGTCACTCTGCTTCCGGCATAAGCCCATAACCAAACGATCTGCAAGATTTCCCCGGCCCACGCCACACCCGTCTCGCAAGCGCTGCCGAGGGAGCAGCGTCGTTTGGATTCCGTGGGGGGAATCGTTGTGCGCAAGAGCAAAGACAACAATCAACGCAACATCACCGCCGTCACCGGTGCCATCGCCTTCAGCCTGCTGTTCGGCAACCTGGCCTTCGCCGACGAGGCCCGCCAGGCCTGGCATATCGATGCCGGCCCGCTGGACGAGGTGCTGCTGAGCATCAGCCGGCAGAGTGGCCAGGTGATTTCCTTCACCCCAGCGCTGGGGCGCTACTCCTCGGCGCGGGTCGACGGCACGCTGTCCGCCGCCCAGGCCATCGAGGCCGCGCTGCGCGGTACCGGGCTGGCGCTGGAAATCAGCCCGAGCGGGGCCTTCATCATCAAGGGCAAGGGCGAGACCTCGTCGGCCACCGCCACCGCCGGTACCCACCGCGTCGCCCATAGCGAGACGCCCGCCGCCAGCGTGCCGACCCTGGATCGCGTGGTCGCCCTCGGCACCCGGCGCAGTGACGCCACGGCCCTGACCAGCGCGGCGCCGGTGGACGTGATCAACAGCGAAGAGCTGGTGCAGACCGGTGCCACCACCCTGAACCAGGCGCTGTTCCAGTTGCTGCCGTCGTTCAACTTCCCGCAGAACCAGAGCGCCACCCGCGGGCAGAACCCCAAGGGCGCGTCGCTGCGCGGCCTGGCGCCGGACCAGACCCTGGTGCTGGTGAATGGCAAGCGCCGGCATGCCTCGGCGGTGGTGAACATCTCCGGTGGCGTGCCGTTCATTGGCGCGCAACCGGTCGACCTCGACATGATCCCGATCAGCGCCATCGACCATGTCGAAGTGCTGCGTGACGGTGCGTCGGCGCAGTACGGTTCCGACGCCGTGGCCGGGGTGGTCAACATCGTGCTCAAGGAGCGCGACAGCGGTGGCCAGCTCAACACCCAGGTGGGCAAGTACGCCCAGGGCGACGGCTTCAGCAAGAGCGCCGACGGCTGGTACGGCCTCGGCCTGCCGGGGGACGGGTTCCTCACCCTGAGCTTCAACGGGGTCAACACCAAGCCCACCGACATCGGCGACCGCTACCAGGCCGGCGGCGCCTGGCAGGACCCGCGCTGGGGCGGCGCCTCCCGCGACAAGTACAACCTGGCGGCCAACGCCGAGGTGGGCCTGAACGACCAGTGGCGGCTGTACAGCTTCGCCACCTTCGGCCAGGACAAGTCGGTGAACAACACCCCGCCACTGCTGGCCTCGAACCCGAACAACGTCGCCGCGATCTATCCCAACGGCACCATTCCCAAGTACCGCTATCGCTACGAGGACGCCTCGTTCACCGTCGGCTCGCGCTTCGAGGACGAAGCCATCGGCCGCCTGGATTTCAGCGCCACCTACGGCCGCGACAAGCATGACGAACTGGCCTTCGACACGGTCAACCCCAGCTACGGCGCCAACAGCCCGACCAAGTTCGACGTGGCCACGCTGATCAACGAACAGACCAACCTCGGCATCGACTACACCAAGGACCTGGCGGTGGCCTGGTCGGACAACCCGCTGGTGCTGTCCACCGGCATCGCCTACCGCCACGAGCAGTACCGCCTGGAGGAGGGCGACTACGATTCCTATTCCTTCGGCGGCATCGATGGCGTGCAGGTCGGTGCGGTGCAGGCGTCCGGGTTGATGCCGGACGATGCCGGGACCTACAAGCGCGATGTCGGCGGGGTGTATTTCGGCCTGGAAAACCAGCTCACCGAGAAATTCCAGGTGGGTATCGCCGGACGTACCGAGCACTACTCGGACTTCGGCTCGGCCACCACCGGCAAGCTCTCGGCGCGCTACGAACTGACCCCGCAGGTGGGCATCCGCGCCACGGTCAACAGCGCCTACCGCGCACCGACCCTGGGCCAGATCGGCACCTCCTGGACCACCACCACCAACGTCGATGTCAACGGCAACCCGGTGCTCACCCGCATGCTGCCGGTGGATCACCCGGCGGCCCAGGCCCTCGGGGCCGAAGCGCTGAAACCGGAGAAGTCCACCAACTACTCGCTGGGCCTGGTGCTGCGGCCGAGCGAGCAGGCCTCGCTGACCATCGACGCCTACCAGATCAGCATCCGCGATCGGCTGCTCTACAGCGGCGGGATCTCCGGCCCGGACGCCGAGCGCATCCTCGCCGCCGCCGGCTACGGCCAGTACAGCTGGGCGCAGTTCATGACCAACGCGGCCAACACCCGCACTCGGGGCGTCGATATCGTCGGCAAGTACAACCTGGACCTGGAGCGCTTCGGCAACCTGGCGCTGTCGGCGGGCTACACCCGGGCGCGGACCACCATCGAATCGGTGAACGCCAACCCCTACGGCTTCGATGTGCTGACCCGCGAGGCCCGCGGCTTCCTCGAACACGGCTACCCGGAAGACAAGCTGGTGCTGGGCGCGGTGCACCGCTACGGGCCGTGGACCGTCAGCCTGTCGCAGACCCGCTACGGCGAGTACCGCAAGTACGCCGCCTCGGCCAGCAATGCCCAGTACGACCAGACCTTCTCGGCGCAGTGGAACACCGACCTGGACGTGAACTACGCGTTCAGCAAGCAGTTGAAGCTGTCGGTGGGGGCCAACAACCTGTTCGACAGCAAGCCTGACGACTTCAACCTGCGCCTGCGCCAGACGCCGGGGCAGCAGTACAGCTACCTCGCGCCGTCGGCGCCCGAGGGGGCGTTCTACTACACCAAGCTCACCTACGACTTCTGATCTTCAGTGACCCCGATCGCTGGCAAGCCAGCTCCCACCCGTTCACCAGTGCTCTCGAGAGCGGCGCTGTACCTGTGGGAGCTGGCTTGCCAGCGATGCGGTCCAGAGAGGCATTGACATGAAACGTCTGAAAACCCTGCTGGGCACCTCCCTCCTCACCCTGTCCCTGCTCACCCACGCCGCCGACAAACCGCAGCCGATCCACTTCGGCGACATCACCTGGGAAAGCGGCAGCTTCATCACCGAAGTCCTGCGCCTGCTGGTGGAAAAGGGCTATGGCTACCGCACCGACACCCTGCCCGGCAGCACCGTCAGCCTCGAGGCGGGGCTGGCGAAGAACGATATCCAGGTGATCGGCGAGGAATGGGCCGGACGCAGTCCCGCCTGGGTCAAGGCCGAAGCCGAGGGCAAGGTGTTCGGCCTCGGCGACACGGTGAAGGGCGCCACCGAAGGCTGGTGGGTCCCGGAATTCGTGATCAAGGGCGACCCCGAGCGCAATCTCCCGGCGCTGGCCCCCGACCTGAAATCGGTGGCCGACCTGCCGCGCTACGCCAGGCTGTTCCAGGACCCGGAGTCCCCCGACAAGGGCCGCTTCCTCAACAGCCCCACCGGCTGGACCTCGGAGATCGTCAACAGCCAGAAGCTCAAGGCCTACGGCCTGAGTGAGCGCTTCGTCAACTTCCGCACCGGTTCCGGCGCGGCCCTGGATGCCGAGGTGGCGTCGTCGATTCGCCGCGGCAAGCCGGTGCTCTTCTACTACTGGTCGCCGACCCCGCTGCTGGGGCGCTACAAGCTGGTGAAACTGGAAGAACCGCCGTTCGATGCCGAGGCCTGGAAGACCCTCTCCAACGCCAGCCACCCCAACCCGCGGGGCAGCCGCTCGATGCCGGCACGCCTGGCGATCGGCGTGTCCGCGCCATTCCATGCCCAGTACCCGGAGTTGGTGGAACTGTTCGGCAAGGTCGACCTGCCCATCGATCTGCTCAACCAGACCCTCGCCCACATGAGCGAGAAGCGCCTGCCACCACGCGCCGTGGCCGAGGACTTCCTGCGCCAGCATCCACAGGTGTGGAGCGCCTGGGTGCCGGCGGACGTGGCGACGAAAGTCAGCGGGAGCCTGTGATGAGCCCTGTGCACGAACCGCTCTACATCGACTTCCTCAACGGCCTGGACGTGGCCGAACTGAGCCTCGGCAACGACGAGATCCTCGCCGCCGTCGAGTCCGGCCTGCTCCTGCAGGGACAGGGCCAGGCGGTGATCGAGCCGCGCACCCACCTGATCCCCGGCGGCGCCATCAACGGCCATTTCAACGTGCTGCGCGGCGTGCTCGGCGGCGCCATCGGGCGGGCCGGGGTCAAGGTGGTCGGCGATTTCGTCGACAACTACCGCCAGGGCCTGCCGTCGGAACTGGCCATTCTCAACCTGCTGGACCCGGCCACCGGGGTGCCGCAGGCGATCCTCGACGCCGCGGCCATCACCGACATGCGCACCGGGGCGCTGACCGCCCTCGGCGCCCGCCACCTGGCCCGCCCGGACAGCAAGGTGCTGGGGCATATCGGTGCACGAGGCACGGCGTACTGGAACGTGCGCCTGCTCGACCACCTGTTCGACTTCGACGAGATCCGCGTGCATTCGCGCCGTGCCGACAGCCGCGAGGCCTTCGCCGAACGCCTGCGCCGCGACCTCGGCAAGCCGGTGACCGTCACCGAGGACTGGGAAAGCACCGTGCGCGGCGCCGATATCGTGGTCGAGGCGTCACGCCTGGAGCGCCCGGAACCGCTGCTGCGCACCGCGTGGATAAAGCCCGGCGCCTTTGTCGTGCCCTACGGCACCATGAGCGCGGTGGAACTGTCGCTGACCGACATCATGGACAAGCGGGTGGTGGACGACTGGGGGCAGTGCCAGGGCGGCCAGTTCGGCTCACTGCGGGCGCATGTCGAGACGGGCCGGCTGAGCGAGGCGACCCTGCACGCCGAACTGGGGCAGATCGTCGCCGGGCTGAAACCGGGGCGCGAGCACCCGGGGGAAACCATCCTGTTCTGGCATCGCGGCCTGAGCCTCAGCGACATCGCCCTCGGCCATGCCTTGCTGGACAAGGCCAGGCGCCTGGGCATCGGCCAGCGGCTGCGCTGGGCATGAGTGCTCTCGAACGGCTGCTGGCGCTGGTGGACGAGCAGGCGCCGCCGGCCCTGGACGCCGCGGCGTGGGCGCGGATCGCGGCCGGTCATGCGCTGTTGCGGGAACTGGTCGCGAACGGCACGCCGCTCTACGGGGTCACTACCGGGCTGGGCGCGGCGGTGGACCAGGCTCAGGGCGATGCCGGGTTCCAGGCACGTATCGCCGCCGGGCGGGCGGTGGGTGTCGGGCGCCTGGCGTCGCCGCGTGAAGTGCGGGCGATCATCGGCGCGCGACTTGCCGGACTGGCCCAGGGCCGTTCCGGGATTTCCGTGCCTGCGGTCGAGGCACTGGTCGATCTGCTCGGCCATGGCATCCACCCCGAGGTGCCGCTGCTCGGCTCGCTGGGGGCCAGCGACCTGGCGCCCCTGGCCCATGTGACCCTGGCCTTGCAGGGGCAGGGCTGGGTCGAGTACCGCGGCGAGCGCCTGGCGGCCGGCGAGGCCCTGCGCCGTGCCGGGCTGACGCCGTTGCAGCCACGGGACAAGGACGGGCTGGCGCTGGTCTCGGCCAATGCCGCCAGCGTCGGCCTGGGTGCCTTGTTGGTCGATGAGGTGGCGCGCTTGCTGGCGCGCCAGCGCGGGGTGCTGGCGTTGTCCTGCGCCGGCTACCGCGCCGGGCTGGGGCCGTTGCAGCCCTGGGTGGCACGCCTGCGCCCGGCACCGGGGCAGGCGCAGGAATCGGCGGCACTGCTCGCCTTGCTGGAGGGCAGCGATTGGCAAGCGCGACGTCTGCAGGATCCGCTGAGCTTTCGCTGCGCCACGGTGGTGCTGGGAGCGGTGCGCGATGCCCTGGATCGGGCCCGGGACAGCGTCGAGCTCGAGCTGGACAGCGGGGCCGACAACCCGGCCCTGGTAGTGGAAAGCCATGGAGCGCTGGTGACCGCGAACTTCGACAGCACTCACCTGGCGCTGGCATTCGAAGGGCTGGGGCTGGCCTTGAGCCGGCTGGCGGTGGCCAGTGCCGAGCGCATGGCCAAGCTGCTGTCGCCAGCCTCCAGCGAGTTGCCACGGGCCTTGAGCCCGCGCCCGGCAAGCGTCGGCCTGGCCGCCTTGCAGCGCACGGCGGCGGCCCTGGTGGCGGAGATCGTGCACCTGGCCAACCCGTTGCCGGCGCTCAGCGTCCCGGTGGCGGACCGGGTCGAGGACTACGCCGGGCAAGGGCTGGCGGTGGTGGAGAAGAGCATGCGGCTGGTGCAACGGGTGGACTGGCTGGTGCGGATCGAGGCCGTGCTGGCGGCGCAGGCGGTGGATCTGCGCGGGGACATCCGCCTGGGTGCGGCGGTGGCGGAGGTTTACCGCCAGGTCCGGCAGCGGGTGGCGTTCGTCGATGAAGACCGGGTCATCGATGTGACCGGGGACTTCTGGGGCTGCTAGCGCAACCCCTCGCAGCGGTCCCAGCGCCCCGCGCGATGATTGTGCTCGGTCATCGCCGCCAGCACCTCCAGGGCACTGTGCCCCTGCTCGATGGCGATGCCGAACTTCACGCTGTCGATCAGCCTGTCCAGGCGCTTCGGATCGTTGCGCTGGGCCGGGCTGATCAGGCGCTTGGCGACGATCGCGCCGTCGTCGTCGGAGAGGGTCAGCATGATGCTGCCGTCGAGGCTCTCGATGCTCAGGTTGACCCGGTACTGCGCCGAGAACGCGGCGCTGATCTGCTGAAAGGGGTTGTGCATGACGCTTCACCTTGCAATGACAGTCATCGATTGACTGGTCGAAAAAGAGGGAGTTCAGGTCATTAGCAAGGTGTGGGCCGAGTGGTCGACGAAAGGTGAATCTATCGCTCCGCGCTGGCAGCGCCCACCAGCACCGGACAGGTCACCCGGTCGATCACCTTGGCGCTGATCGACGGGTCCAGCAGCCGGCCGAAGCGCGACAGGTGGCGGTGGCCCATGACGATCAGTTCGCACTCCAGCTCCTGCGCCCTGGCGACGATGGCCTGCACCGGTTCCTGGGTCGCCAGGCCGCCCAGGCAATCGTCGAAACCGCTGTCGCGCAGTGCCCATACCGCCTCCGCCACGGCCCGTTCCGCCAGCTGCTGTTCGTCGCAGGCCGCCGGGTATTCGCTCAGTTCGCCACGGGTGTAGGGCGCCAGGTGGTCGTGCACGGCGAAGCTGCTGTCGATCGCCAGCAGCACGTGCAACTGATGTTCCTGCGGCCGGCAATAGTGCCGCACCAGGTCGAGCAGGGCGGTGCAGGACGGCGAGGCGTCGATGGCGATCAGGACCGGGCGGGGCATGGGCAACTCCTTGGAGGAAAGCGAAAACAGGGCATTCTCGACCCATCGCCGTGCCCTGATAAATGGCCTGGCATGCACTGGATTGTTGCGTCTGACGCAATCGGACAAGCTGCTAAGATCGCTTTTCCATCATTCGCCAAACGGAACCCGGCCATGCAACTCCCGGACATGAACCTGCTCGTCGCCCTCGATGCCCTGCTCGACGAGGGCAGCGTGGTCGGCGCCGCCCAGCGCATGAACCTCAGCCCGGCGGCGATGAGCCGGACCCTGAGCCGCATCCGCGAAGCCCTCGGCGATCCGATCCTGGTGCGTGCCGGTCGCGGCCTGGTACCGACGCCGCGGGCCCTGGCCCTGCAGGAGCAGGTGCGGGTGCTGGTGGAGCAGGCGGGCCAGGTATTTCGCGGCGGCGACGAAGTGGACCTGAGCAGCCTCGACCGTGCCTTCAACATCCGCACCAACGATCTGTTCATCGCCCTCTACGGTGCCCGCCTGCTCAGCCTGCTGCACGAGCAGGCGCCGCGCATCGTGCTGCGTTTCGTGCCGGAAAGCGGGGGCGGCGATGACGACACGGTGCTGCGTGACGGGCGTACCGACCTGGTCCTCAGTTCCAGCATCGACCTCGGTCCGGAGATCAAGGTACAAAGCCTGTTCAACACGGTGTTCATCGGTCTGGCGCGGCAGGATCATCCGATCTTCGACGGTGAGATCACCCCCGAGACCTTCGCTGCCTACCCGCAGATCAGCGTGTCGCGGCGCGGCCGCGCCAATGGCCCGATCGATGTCGAACTGGCCAATTACAAGGTGCAGCGGCGGGTGGCGCTGGTCACGCCGAGCTTCTACTCGGCGATGTTCTCGCTGCCGGCGTCGAACCTGATCCTGCCGATGCCGGCGAACATCCTCAACAGCGTGCGCCGCCTTGGCCTGCCCCTGCGTTCCTTCGAGATTCCGCTGCCGATGGAACGGGTCACGGTGATGCAGGCGTGGCACCCGCGTTTCGACAACGACCCGTCCCATCGCTGGCTGCGCCAGACCGTGAAAACCTGCTGCGAGGTCGATCCATGATCAGCCGATTGCGTCTGGTGCAATTGTAAGCTGCCAATAAGTCAGTTTTCGTCAGCATTCAGGCTTTTTAGACTTCTCCAGGTCAATTTGTTGCTGGAGATTTCTGATGACGTCCCTGTCCGCGCCCCTCGTTGCGCCAGCCGCCGCTCCCGCAGCGGCAGCCCCCGCGCAGCAGGCGTTCGGCCTGCGGGTGGTGGTGGGGTTGTTCGGCGTGCTGCTGGCGGTGTTGTGCGCCGGCCTCAACGAGATGGTCACCAAGATCGCGCTGGCCGATATCCGCGGCGCCATGGCCATCGGTGCCGACGAGGGCGCCTGGCTGGTGGCGGTGTACGCGGCCGCCTCGGTCTCGGCCATGGCCTTCTCGCCGTGGCTGGCCACCACCTTTTCCCTGCGCCGCTTCACCCTCTGCGCCATCGGTCTGTTCGCCGTGCTCGGGCTGCTCCAGCCCTATGCGCCGGACCTGCACAGCCTGATGCTGCTGCGCACCCTCCAGGGCCTCGCGTCCGGTGCGCTGCCGCCGATGCTGATGAGCGTGGCCCTGCGCTTCCTGCCGCCGGGGATCAAGGTCTACGGCCTGGCCTGCTATGCCCTGACCGCCACCTTCGGCCCCAACCTGGGCACGCCCCTGGCCGGCCTGTGGACCGAATACGTCGGCTGGCAGTGGTCGTTCTGGCAGATCATCGTGCCGTCGCTGCTGGCGATGTTCTGCGTCGGCTGGGGCCTGCCCCAGGACCCGCTGCGCCTGGAGCGCTTTCGCCAGCTGGACTGGCGCGGCGTGCTCCTCGGCCTGCCGGCGATCAGCTCGCTGGTGCTCGGCCTGACCCTTGGCGATCGCTGGGGCTGGTTCGATTCGCCACTGATCTGCTGGCTGCTCGGCGGTGGCCTGCTGTTGCTGGTGCTGTTCATGTTCAACGAATGGTCCGAGCCGCTGCCGTTCTTCCAGTTGCGCATGCTCGGCCGGCGCAACCTGAGCTTCGCCCTGGTGACCCTGGCCGGGGTGCTGGTGGTGCTCTCGGCGGCGATCAGCATTCCCTCGGCGTACCTGGCGCAGATCCAGGGCTATCGCCCGGCGCAGACCAGCCCGCTGATGCTGCTGGTGGCCATGCCGCAACTGGTCTCGCTGCCGCTGGTGGCGGCGCTGTGCAACATCCGCGCGGTGGACTGTCGCTGGGTCCTGGCCTGTGGCCTGGGCATGCTGGCGCTGGCCTGCGTCGGCGGCACCCAGCTGACCTCGGCGTGGATCCGCGACAACTTCTACGTCCTGCAGCTGCTGCACGTGTTCGGCCAGCCGATGGCGGTGCTGCCGCTGCTGATGCTGTCCACCAACGGCATGACCCCGCAGGAGGGGCCGTTCGCCTCGGCCTGGTTCAACACGGTCAAGGGCCTGGCCGCGGTGATCGCCGCCGGCCTGCTGGACGCCCTCGGCACCCTGCGCCGGCATTTCCATTCCACCCACCTGGCCGACAGCCTGGGCAACGCGCCCTTGCTCGACGACAACGCCGCGGGCCTGGCCAGGCGCATCCATGAACAGGCCCTGGTACTGACCTCGGCCGACCTCTACCTGGTCATGGCCTGCATTGCCGTGGCCCTGATCTGCCTGATTCCTTTCGTGCCTACCCGGGTCTACCCACCGCGCGCGGTGGCCTGAACCCGGCCGAATTCGAGATTTGCCAAGATGACCAATACCCGCAAGAACATCCTCATCGGTTCGGTGCTCGCCATCGCCGTGCTCGCCGCCATCGGCGGCCCGCACCTGCTCGGCAGCGATCACCGGCAAAGTACCAACGACGCCTATGTCAGCGCCGACTACACCGTGGTTGCGCCGAAGGTGGCCGGCTTCATCAAGGAGGTGCTGGTGGAGGACAACCAGCAGGTGCAGGCCGGGCAACTGCTGGCGACCATCGACGCGCGCGACTACCAGGCCGCGCTGGACGCCGCCCAGGCCCAGCTGCTGGTGGCCCGGGCGCAGAGCGCGGACGCCCGCGCCACCCTGGAGCGCCAGGCGGCGCTGATCGCCCAGGCCGATGCGGCGGTGAAGGCGGCCCAGGCCGAAGCCGCGTTCGCCGACCACGAGGTGACCCGCTACAGCCGCCTCGCCGAGCAGGGCGCCGGTACCGTGCAGAACGCCCAGCAGGCGCGCAGCCGGGTCGACCAGGCACGGGCCCGGCTGGCCAACGTCCAGGCGGCGCTGCTGGCGACGCGCAAGCAGGTGGACATCCTCGAGGCCCAGGTGGCCAGTGCCGACGGCCAGCTCAAGCGCGCCGAAGCGGGCGTGGAGAAGGCCAACCTGGACCTGTCCTACACGCGCATCGTCGCTCCGGTGGACGGCATGGTCGGCGAGCGCGCGCTGCGCGTCGGTGCCTACGTCAATCCGGGTGCGCGGCTGCTCTCGGTGGTGCCGCTGAACCGCGCCTACGTGGTCGGCAATTTCCAGGAAACCCAGTTGACCCACGTGCAGCCCGGGCAGCCGGTGAGCATCAGCGTCGATACCTTCAATGGCGAGACCCTGCGCGGGCATGTCGAAAGCATCGCCCCGGCCACCGGGGTGACCTTCGCCGCGGTGAAGCCGGACAACGCCACCGGCAACTTCACCAAGGTGGTCCAGCGCATTCCGGTGAAGATCGTCTTCGAGGCCGACCAGCCGCTGCTGGAGCGCCTGCGCGTGGGCATGTCGGTGGAAGCGAGCATCGATACCCAGGGCGATGCCCTGGCCGGCAAGGAGGTTACCGCGCGATGAACCAGGTGTTTCGCTTGAGCCCCGTGCTGCTCGGCCTGGTCCTGGCCGGCTGTACCCTCGGCCCGGACTTCCGGCGCCCCGACAGCCAGGCGCCGCAGCAGTGGGCGCCGCTGCAGGGCGAGGCGGCGCCGAGCCAGCCCCAGGCCGAGCCGCTGGAACTGCGCTGGTGGGAGGGCTTCCACGATGCCCGGCTCAGTGCGCTGATCCAGCGCGTGGCGGCGAACAACCTCGACCTGCGCATGGCCACTGCGCGCCTCGGGCAGAGCCGTGCCCTGCGCAGCAGCATCGCCGCCGAGCAAGCGCCGGCAGTGGACCTGAACGCCGGCTACAGCCGCGCGCGCAACAGTGCCGAAGGCCTCAGCGACCCCTCGGGCAATGCCGGCAAGGCGGCGTACAACCTGTGGCAGGGCGACCTGGTCGCCGGCTGGGAGCTGGACCTGTGGGGGCGGGTACGGCGCCAGGTGGAGGCGGCCGATGCCAGCGTGGAGGTGGCCGAGAACGATCGTCGCGGCGTGCTGCTCGCGCTGCTGGCGGAAACCGCCGGCGACTACATCCAGCTTCGTGCCGTGCAGCACACCCTGGCGGTGACCCGCGACAACCTCGAGGTGGCGCGGCACAGCCTGAAGCTGTCCAACGACCGTCAGGCCCAGGGTGTCGCCACCCGTCTCGACGTGGCCCAGGCCAGCGCCCAGGTCGCCTCCATCGAGGCCCGCCTGCCGACCCTCGAAGCCCGTGAGGCGGACCTGGTCAACGCCCTCGGCCTGCTAGCCGGCGAACCGCCGCGCAGCCTGCAGGGCGAGCTGCTGGCGCCTGGCGAACTGCCGGCACCGCAGCAGCGCTTCGCCATCGGCCTGCCGTCGCAACTGGCCGAGCGGCGTCCGGATATCCGCCAGGCCGAGGCCCGGCTGCACGCGGCCACCGCCAGCATCGGGGTGGCCAAGGCGGACTTCTACCCGAGCATCCGCCTGTCCGGGAACCTGGGTTTCCAGGCCCTGCAACTGAGTGATTTCGCTGCCTGGGATGCTCGTCGCTTCGCCATCGGGCCACAGATTTCCCTGCCGCTGTTCGAAGGCGGACGCCTGAGCGGCGTGCTCGAACTGCGCGAGGCCCAGCAGCAGGAAGCGGCCCTGCACTACCGCCAGGTGGTGCTGCGCGCCTGGCACGAAATCGACGATGTGCTACGCCTGTACAACGCCAGTCAGTTGCGTCGCGATCACCTGGCCGAGGCGGTGCAGCAGAACCGCATCGCCCTGGAGACCGCGCAGCGGCAGTACGTCGAGGGCGCGGTGGACTTTCTCAACGTGCTCAGCGTGCAGGGCGCGCTGCTGGCCAGCGAGGAGCAGTGGATCGACAGCTCGGCGGCGGTGTCCCAGGCACTGGTGGGCCTGTACAAGGCCCTGGGTGGCGGCTGGCAGGCGTTCGAGCTGGATGAACCCGGGCAGCTGGCGCGGCACCCGTGAGCCGCGGGCCGACAGAGGCAACCATTCTTTTGAATGCTTAACAGGAGACCTTCATGCACATTTCCCTGAACGGCAAACGCGCCATCGTCAGTGGTTCCACCGCCGGCATCGGCCTGGCCATCGCCATGGGCCTGGCCGAGGCGGGGGCCGAGGTGGTGCTCAACGGGCGTACCCAGGCGCGGGTCGACCAGGCCCTCAAGCAGGTCCGCGAGCGCGTGCCGGCGGCGCGGATCATCGGCGTCGCTGCCGACCTCGGCACGGCCGAAGGCGCCCGCCAGCTGTTCGACCAGGTGCCGCAGACCGACATCCTGGTCAACAACCTGGGCATCTTCGAGCCCAAGGGCTTCTTCGAGATCAGCGACGAGGAATGGCAGCGCTTCTTCGACGTCAACGTGCTCAGTGCCGTGCGCCTGTCGCGGCACTACGCCCTGGGGATGAAGGAGCGCGACTGGGGGCGGGTGCTGTTCCTGTCCAGCGAGTCGGCGCTGCAGATACCCACCGAGATGATCCACTACGGCACCACCAAGACCGCGCTGCTCGCGGTGTCCCGCGGCCTGGCGGAAACCCTGGCGGGGACCGGGGTGACGGTGAATGCGGTGCTGCCGGGGCCGACCCGCTCGGAAGGGGTGGGCGATTTCTTCGGCGAGATGGCCAAGGCCCAGGGCGTCTCGACCGCGGAGCTGGAAGCCAGCTTCATCGCCGAGCACCGGCCCAGTTCGATCATCCAGCGCCTGGCGACGGTGGAGGAAGTGGCGAACCTGGTGGTGTACCTGGCATCGCGCCAGGCCAGTGCCACCACCGGGGCGGCGATGCGCGTGGATGGCGGGGTGGTGCGTTCCATCGCCTGAGGCCGTCGAGCGCTCCCCGGCCTCGGCGCGCGGTCGGGGAGCGTCCTACAACGGCTGGCTCAGGCCGAACTTCTTCTTCAGGACCTTCTGCAACAGCCCGCTGGGCAACCAGCTGGCCAGCAACGGCAGGGCCCGGCTGCCATTGCCCAGCCTGACCAGTGTCGGCGTCGGCGACTGCTGCACCGCGCGCAACACGCCGGCGGCGAACTCGCTGGTGGGAGTCGGCCGGTCCTGCGACGCCCGTGCCCGCGCCTGGATGCGCTCGCGCAGCGGCCACCACGGCGAATCCGGCTTCAGCACCTGCTCGGCCTGGCGCCCGGCATTGCTGGCGAAACTCGACTGGATGGCCCCCGGCTGCACTTCCATCACGCGGATCGCGAACGGTGCCAGTTCCATGCGCAAGGCATCGCTCAGCGCGTGTACCGCCGCCTTCGACGCGCAGTAGGCGCCGGCGAACGGCGTGACCAGGACACCGGAGACACTGCCGATGTTGACCACCAGGCCGCGGCTGCGGCGCAGCAGCGGGAACAGCGCGCGGGTCACGCCGACCACGGCGAAGACATTGGTTTCGAACTGCTGGCGCATGGCCTCGACGCCGCCATCCAGCAGCGGGCCCATGGCGCCGTAGCCGGCGTTGTTGACCAGCACATCCAGGCCGCCGTGCTCGGCCTCCAGGGCGTTGGCCAGCAGCCGCAAGGCTTCGCCATCGTTGACGTCCAGCTTCCACACCCGGAACCCCACGGCCTCCAGCGCCTCCACGTCTTCGGCCCGACGCGCGGTGGCCCAGACGTCGAAACCGCCATCGCGGAAACGGTCGGCCAGGGCACGGCCAATGCCGCTGGAACAACCGGTGATCAGGGCAACGGGCATGGGCACGGACCTTTCAGGGGAGAGAAGCTAGCGATCATAGCCCGGATTGGCCGGCCTTCAAGGGCATGGTTATCTACACATCTCGGATCAGGTGCAACACGGACCCGTGGGAGCTGGCTTGCCAGCGATGAGGTCCTCAAGCGCACTGCAAGCATCAGCTGTTTTCAGCTGTGTCCGGACTGGCCAATCGCTGGCAAGCCAGCTCCCACAGTGTGCTTTGTCGGCCTTGGGAATGCGCTCCGGCCAAGCCCCGCCATGGAGCTGACACACCCGGGAATTCCAGGCTGACTGCTGACCCTGTGGGAGCTGGCTTGCCAGCGATGAGGCCCTCAAGCGCACTGCAAGCATCAGCTGTTTTCAGCTGTATCTGGACTGGCCCATCGCTGGCAAGCCAGCCCCACAGGGCGCAGCCCGGGTCAATAGAGGTGTTTCAGTGCCTTGCTGATGTCCTCGGAGCGCGTTGCATGCAGGGTGACCGGCGGGCAGGTGCTCGGCAGCAGGACCTGCGAGGGCGAGTCGATCCGCCATGCCTTGAGCAGCCGGACCAGGGCCCGGGCCTGGCGGGGCTCGCGGTAGTCGTCGAGGTCGAGTTCGTAGAAGGCGAACTGCGGCATGTGCGCCGCCAGGCCCTGGATGTACGGGCGCAGCTCGAAGGAGTGGGGCGAGGCGGCGGACCCGATCAGGATCAGTCCGGGGCGCTCGCGTTCATCGGTTTCCAGCAAGCGTGTCAGTGAGTCGAGTCGGGTCAGGCGCAGCATGTCCATGGATGACCTCCCTGCCGGCAGGCGGTTCATGAGCGCTATTCAATACCTCGGCGACGCTTTGCGAAACTGACAAAAATATCAGGGGCTGTTGGCGTTTCAATGACCTGATGCGGCGCCAGTGCCGCTAGTCGGGAAAGGCCGGGAACCTCAGCTCCACGCACAGCCCTTTCTGGTGCCTGTTCGAGAAGTGCAGGGCACCCCCCAGGCGGCGACTGATCATCTCGACGATGGACAGCCCGAGGCCTGCGCCGCCGGGGTTGCCTTCGCTGTAGAAGCGGTCGCATAGCCGGCCCAGCACGGCTTCGCTGACACCCGGGCCTTCGTCGAGCACCTGCAGGATCACCTCGGCGTCGTCGCTCCGGCGCAAGCGAACGCAGACCTCGCTGCCAGCGGGGGCGAAGGTCAGGGCGTTGCTGATCAGGTTCTGCAGCATGATGGCGACGGATGCCGGGTCGCCCAGCAGAGGCAGCGCTTCATCGCCATCGAGCGCCAGTTCCACGTCGCGCCTGAGCGCCAGCGGTGCCAGCTCGGCCAGTTCCTCGCGCACCAGTGCGGTGAGGTCGAGCGGATGGTGGGGGCGCGTCGAGGGTTCCAGGCGGGCCATGGTCAGCAACTGGCTGGCGATGCGGGTCGCCCGGCTGACGCCCTGCTGCAGGAAGTCCAGCGCTTCGGCGCGTTCTGCTGCGCTTGCAGCCTGGCGTGCGTTGCGTACGTGGATGTCGAGGATTGCCAGCGGTGTGCGCAGTTCGTGGGCGGCATCGGCAATGAAGCGTCGCTCGCGCTCGAACAGCGCGCGCAGTTGCGCCAGCAACCGATCCAGCGCTGTGCGCATGGGTTCCAGCTCCGGTGGCAGGGGGCCGACGGCCAAGGGTTCGAGGCTGTCCACGGGCCGGGCGCGCACCTGCCGTGCCAGGCGCTGCAGGGGATCCAGGCCCCATCCCAGCATGGCCCAGATGACCAGTGCCAGCAGCGGCAGGCCAACCAGCAACGGAAACAGGGCGTGCTGGACGATCATCTGGATCAGGTCCTGGCGCAGGTCGTCGCGTTCGCCGACCCAGATGTGCAGCCCCTGCACGTTGTCCACCAGCAACACGCCACACCAGTCCTGGCCGTCGAGGATGAATTCGTGGATGCCCGGTCGTGGCGGCTCGGCCAGTTGCGGCGCATCTTCGGAGCGAATCAGCAGGCGGCCGTCCTGCGACCACACCTGGAACGCCAGGTTGATCTCGTAAGGGTGGATCAGGATGCCTTCGCCAGAGCGGTTCAGCGCGCCATCGAGGGCGCTGCCCAACCGGCTCCAGTCGGTCTGCTCCGGGCGCTGCAATTGCAGCATGCCCTGCAGCAGGCGGGCACCCTGCACCAGTTGGGCGTCGTAGACCTCTTCGATCTCGCGGTGGCTGTCCCGCAGGACCAGCAGGGCCAGGGTCAGGCTGCCGAGGATCAGCAGGGCGAGGGTCGGGGCGAGGATGCGCGTGCGAATGGCGATCATGGGCAGCGCTCGATCAGGTAACCGACGCCACGCACGGTGCGGATAAGGCCGCTGTCGAGCTTCTTGCGCAGGTTGTGGATCAGCACTTCCAGGGTGTTGCCCTGGACGCTTTCCTGCCAGCCGTAGAGCGTGCTGCTCAAGCGCTCGCGGGTGACCACCACGCCCGGGCGGCCCAGCAACTGGTGCAACAGCTGGTACTCCATGGGCGTCATGGGCACGGCGTTGCCTTGATAGCGCACTTCCTGGGTGGCCGGGTTCAGGCTGACGCCGGCATGTTCCAGCAAGGGTTGCGCGCGTCCCTGGCTGCGCCTGAGCAGGGCGCGAATGCGAGCCTTCAGCTCGTCCAGGTCGAACGGCTTGACCAGGTAGTCGTCCGCCCCGGCATCCAGGCCCTGGATGCGGTCCGCCGTGGCATCGCGTGCGGTGAGGATCAGCACCGGCACGTCGCTGTCCGGGCGCGCGCGAATCCTGCGCAGCACGTCCAGGCCATCGAGGCGGGGCAAGCCGAGGTCGAGCAGGATCAGGTCGAAGCGCTCGCAACGCAGCGCATGATCGGCCTCCACGCCATCACCGACCCGGTCCAGGGTGTAGCCTTCGCCACGCAGGGCTACGCGGATGCCTTCGGCCAGGGCCCTGTCATCTTCAACCAGCAGTACGCGCAAGACACCCACCTCCCGTGTTCGCAGGCGGCCATGATCGCCATCCGGGTACGCTCGGCCAGCGGGAAAATGTTGCCGAATATTACTCACTAAGACTTCTTTAAGGTTCGCCCAGCACCGTGAGCGCCCATCGAACAGGAGGGCACCACCATGCGTTACGTACTGCTTCCGATCCTGCTGCTGAGCAGCTCGCTGGCATTCGCCAGGACCGAATGCACCACCGCCGACCGCGCGACCTGGCAAGACCCCGAGCGCTTCCAGGAACAGCTCAAGGCGCAGGGCTACCAGATCAGCAAGTTCAAGATCACCGAAGGCAACTGCTACGAGATCTACGGCTTCGACAAGGACAAGCGCAAGGTCGAGATCTATCACGATCCGGTGAGCGGCAAGGCGGTGAAGACCGAGATCGAAGACTGATGGCAACGGCGTCGATACGCCTGTGGGACCCGTTGATCCGCGTGTTCCACCTGTCTGTCGCCGCGGTGTTCATCGCCAACTACTTCTTCAACGAAGCAGGCGATGACTGGCACGGCTGGCTGGGCTACTACGCAGGTGCCTGGCTGGCGGTGCGCCTGGTCTGGGGATTCGTCGGGCCACGCAGCGCGCGCTGGGCCGATTTCTGGCCGACGGCGAAACGCCTGCGCGAGCATGCCAGGGCCTTGCTGCAAGGGCGCGGCGGCCATCGGCTCGGCCATTCACCCATTGGCGGGCTGGTGATGCTGCTGATGATGGCGGCCATCGCCAGCCTGGCGCTCTCCGGTTTCCTCATGCAGGAAGTCGATGCGCTGTGGGGCGCGGACTGGCCGCTGGCGATCCACACCTGGAGTGCCGACGCGTTGCTCGTGCTGGTCATCGTGCATGTGGCCGCGGCGCTGCTGGAAAGCCTGCGCCTGCGCGAGAACCTGCCGCTTTCAATGCTCACCGGCCGTCGTCGGCCCTTGCCCGAAGAACGATAAGCCTCTGCTCAGGACGCCCTCATGCTGCTTTCTCTGCCGCTGCCCCGCCCGGCCGGGGGGATACGCCCCTGGCTCAATCTGGCCATGCTGGCGACACTCAGTTGCACCTTGCTGTTGCTGGATGACTTTCTCCAGCAGTTGTACACGCCGAACAATCGGGCCGAGCTGGAGCTGAGCTACGTTGTCGTGCTCTGGCTGTTCAGCGCCGCGCTGTGGCTGTGCAATCTGCGTGGCCTGACGATCGGCGTGTTGCTGCTGTTCGCGCTGATGCAGTTCATGCAACTGGCCAACATCAGCTTCTTTGGCGAGCCGCTGAGCGCCATCGATATCCAGGCGTTGCTCAAGGACCCGGCCGAGGTGGGCCAGACCGCCCGGCACAGCCTGGCCCAGCACTGGCCGGTGCTGTTGTGCGTGGCCTTGCCCTACGCCGCCCTGCTGGTCATGCATCATCGGCTTCCAGGCCGGGTGACGTTGCCCTCCAGCCGTTGGGCCGTGCTGCTGATCGCCCTGGTGCTGTTGTCCAAGCCCTACCGCGCGACCTATCGCAACCTCGACGCCTTCGTCGCCAGTCCGAGTCGCAGTGCCTTGCACAACAGCCTCAACGCGTTCTCGGCCTGGTCGGTGCGGCTGGCCTTGCGCGATGACGTCGAACTGCCGCCGACCCCGTACGCGCCGTATCAGCTCAGCCAGGCGCCGAGCAGCGCCAAGCATGTCTGGCTGGTGGTGGCGGACTCGCTGCGCAGCGACCGCCTGGGACTGTTCGGCTATGAGCGCGATACCACGCCGCAGCTCTCCGCGTACCTCAAGGAACACCCCAGCGCCTTCGCCCGACCCGGCATCGCTGCCGGTGTGGCCACGGACGTCAGCCTGCCTTATCTGCTCAACCCGATCCGCGAACCCGGCAAGGACCAGTTGCTGCGTACCGGCAGGATCAACCTGTTCCGCTTCGCCCAGGAGGCCGGTTTCCGCACCCACTGGATTTCCTCCCAGGAGTCCAGGCTGCTGGCGCATCTGGGCAGCCGCTACCTGGATGTCTCCATCACCCGCGAGGACCACCCGCTGCGTTTTCTCCAGCGCCAGGACCGCGCCCTGCTGGAGGTCCTCGACCAGCAGCGCTGGGCCGAGCGCAACTTCGTGGTGCTCAACCTGCGCACGGCCCACCTGCCCTATGCGCAGAACTACCGACACGAATCAGGTCCCAGGCCCTGGCCTGACAGTGGCCCGGACGGGCAGGGCAATGCCTATGACAATTCGGTCCATTACCTGGATGCCATGCTGGCGGAGATCCTCGCCGACTTCGACAAGTTGCACGGCGAGCGCTACCTGATCATCACCGGCGACCATGGCCAGCGCCTGGGGGAGGGCGGCCACTGGGGGCACAACGACCTGGTACCGGAAGTCAGCAATGTGCCGGTGATCGTGGTGGCTCGCGATGCCCCCGGGCCAGCCATGCAGGCGTTCGCCCGCGAACGCTGGATCAGTCACTACGAGGCCGGCAAATGGCTGGCCGCCAGGCTGGGCACGCGGATCGACAACCCCAACCTGCGCCCCGATGAGTACTTCGTGCACGGCAAGCTGCTGTTCACCGACAACTTCATCCAGCGCGTCTGTGAAACGCCAGGCGGCCTGGTGCATCGGCCACCGGAGCAACTCAGCCGGCTGCTGGTCCAGCCCGTTGGAAAGGGGTGTGGCTAGTCGGCGAAGCTGCCTTGCAGGTGCTCGGCACGGAACTCCAGGGTCTGCGCTCGATAGCCGGCCCGCAGCGGCGGCAGCGGCAGGCAGTCGCTCCAGTCGGCGCCGGCCTGCAGTTCGCCGGGGCCGCTGTAGCGCGGCGCGGCGTAGGTGTTCTCGGCGAGGTTGACGGTGTCGCCGGGGGCATAGGCGGCGACGCGCCAGCGCAGTTCCACCAGCGGCACGTCGTTGCCGTTGTTCATGGTCACCCGCAGCGGCCGCCCGGCCGGGCATTCCTGCGGGGCGTAGGCCAGGCGCAGTTCGAGGCGCGCCAGCTGGCCGGCCTCGCGGTTGTCCAGCCAGACCACCCAGAGCCCGACCATGGCCAACCCGGCCAGCGCCGCCAGCGATACCGGCAGGGCCTTGGCCGGGTAGCGCAGGAGCAGGACCAGCCAGGTCAGAATGAGCAGGATGCCGATGAACATGGGTGATTGCCCCGGGAAAGACGATCCCCGAATCCTAGCGGTTTGGCCGGGGACCTGTCATTTCTGTCAGCTGTGCCAGCTCCCATTCGCTGGGTAGATTGGTTCGATCGAGGGGTGCCTGAGGAGTTCGTTCGATGCCCGCCGAGGTACATGCCCTGACCCCCGCCATCGTCGTTCACGACCCACGCGGTCTCAGCCTGCGCGAGGTCAACTATTGCCGCGAGCGGGCGGGTGAGCGGGCGCTGCGACGGGTCCTCGGGCAGAACTGGAATGCGGCCGGGCAACTGACCGGCCTGCGCGATCCACGGCTGTGGGATCTGCATGCGCAGGACCCGCGCGTTCCCGCCAACCTGCTGCAGGCGTACTCCCTGTCGGGCCGTACCCTGAGCCGCGACAGCGTCGACAGCGGCTTTGCCTGCACCCTGTTCGGCGAGGCGGGGCAAGCGCTGCGCTTCGAGGACGGCAAGGGGGTTCGCCGCGAGCAGGATTACGACGAGCTGCTGCGGCCCGTGGCTTGCTACGAGCAGGAGCGCGACGGCCCGCGGCTATGCACCGAGCGTCATGAGTACGCCACGGCCGACCCTGTGCACTGGCCGGCCAACGCTTGCGGGCGCCTGCTGCGCCATGACGATCCGGCAGGCAGCCGCTTGCAGTTCGAGTACGCCTTGGGCGGCGAGGTGATGGGCGAGACACGGCGCTTTTGCCAGGACATGCAACAGCCGGACTGGCCCCTGCCGATCGAGCAGCGCGATGCCTTGCTGGAAACCCGGTCGACAGCCAGTCAGTGGCACCATGGTCCGCTCGGTGATGTGCTGGTACAGGTCGATGCCGCTGGTCATCGCCGCTCGATCGGGCTGACCGTGGACGGCCTGTTGCGCCAGGTCCGGGTGCAGCTCAACGGGGGTGGCGTACAGACGCTGTTGCGCGACATCCGCTACGACGCCTTCGCCCAGGTCGAGGAAGAGCAGCTCGGCAATGGCCTGTGCATCCAGCGCCAGTACGCTGGGCAGGATGGCCAGTTGCTGCGCCTGAGCGCACGGCGGGCCAGCGGCGAGGCGCTGCAGGACCTGCACTACGGCTATGACCCGCTGGGCAATGTCCTGTCCATCGAAGACCACGCCAGGCCGCAGCGCCACTTCGCCAACCAGCGCATCGAGCCGCTGTGCGAGTATCGCTACGACAGCCTCGGGCAACTGTGCGAAGCCTCGGGATGGGAGGCCGGGGCGAGCCGTCGGGGGCCCCATTCGCTGCTCGACCCGGGGGCGGTGAGCAATTATCGGCAAAGCTATCGCTACGATGCCGCGGGCAATCTGCTGGAGCTGGTGCACGTCGGTGCCCAGGCCCATGGGCGCACGCTGGTGGCCGGGCAATACAGCAACCGCTGCCTGCCGCTGGGCGGCGACCTCGACGCGGGTTTCGATGCCAACGGCAATCTGCTGCACCTGCAACCGGGGCGGGCGCTGTTCTGGGGGCCGCGCAACCAGCTTGAGGAAACCAGGCCGGTGACCCGGGCGGACGGCGTCGACGACCGCGAGCGTTATCGCTATGACGCTGCCGGCCAGCGCGTGCGCAAGCTCGCCACAGTGCAGGCGGCAGGTCGCACGCAGCGTCGTGAAGTCCGTTACCTGCCTGGCCTGGAGCTGCGTGTCGACAGCACCCTGCAGGAGGATCTGCAGGTGCTCGTGGTGCCGGCCGGCAGTTGCACGGTGCGTATCCTGCATTGGCTGGACGGGCGTCCCGCCGAGGTGGCGCAGGACCAGGTGCGCTATGCCCTCAGCGACCACCTGGGGTCCAGCAGCCTGGAGCTGGACGCCGGAATGGCCCTGATCAGCCACGAAGTCTTCCACCCGTTCGGCACCACGGCCTGGTGGGCTGCCCGCAGCGAGGTCGAGGCGGCCTACAAGACCGTCCGTTACTCGGGGCAGGAGCGCGATGCCAGCGGCTTGTACTACTACGGCGCCCGCTATTACCGGGCCGACTGGCAGCGCTGGTTGAACCCGGATCCGGCGCACGAGGTGGACGGGCCGAACCTGTACCGGATGGTGATGAACAATCCGTTGACCCATTTCGACGACGGTGGCCTGGAGATGACCCCTGCGCGTCGGCGCTGGGAGATCCTGGTGAAAAGCTACAACAAGCCGCTGGCGGTCAACTACGTGGCGCCGGGCATCGTCAGGGTGCGCATGAACGGCGGGCCGGGACTGTTCAAGGCCACGGGGTTCGACCTGGGCAGGCGCTTCCACGGCGAGCGGGTCCTGAGCTGGCTGTCCGTCGACTCGCAGTACCAGAGCAGGGTGGTGGTGGCGAACCGGGGCATGGCGCTGATTCCGCTGATGAGCATGGAGGGCAGGCAGGTGAACATCATGTCTGGCACCACCAACGCCAGCCATACCGCCTTCATCAATGGTGGCTTCTACAACTACAGGAACCTGGCGGATCCGGACCTGCCACGCTCGACCCCGATCGGAAAGGTTGCGGCAGCGGGGCACAAGATCGACTCGATCCCCTTGCCCCCGGCCTACCGGCAGTACTACGTGCCGTTGCCGATGTCCGACAAGTCATACATCCATGCAGGGCCCGTGTTGAGCAGCGAGGGTGAGGCACTGTTTACCCCGGAACTCCTCGAGGAGCCGAAGTTCCAGTTCGAAGCCGTGCCCAACCTTCCAGGCCTGCTCGGGCACTCCAGTCATGGCAACACCCGTTCGGGCATCAGCATGGCGGGCTCCAAGGCGGGCGCTACGCGGCTTGCGGTGGGGGTGGGGCATGGACGCGGCGAGGAGTCCTCGGGCTACACCATGGTGGAATGGGCGGCCGTCTTCGCGCGGCTGGATCGCCTGAACCCCGTGCCGGGCGCCTCGGTGAACCTCGATGGCGGTTCTTCCAGCGGCATGGGCGTGGTCAGCGGTTCGGGCCAGGTACTGACGCGGTTCGGCCCTGCGAACTCGAAGAGAATCGGCAACTACCTCGCGTTCGCGCGCTTGCCTCGCTAGGTGCCCACCCGCCCAGTGGACGGGTGGGCCCGCCTCACTGCGCGATGGTCTTGATCGACACGCCGCGCTCCAGCGGCGTCGAGCGTCCGTAGATGTCCTCGAAGCGCTCGATGTCGTCCTCGCCCAGGTAGCTGCCGGACTGCACCTCGATGATCTCCAGCGGGATCTTGCCCGGGTTGCGCAGGCGGTGCACGGAGGCGATCGGGATGTAGGTGGACTGGTTCTCGGTGAGCAGGAAGACGTTCTCGTCGCAGGTCACCTCGGCGGTGCCGGAGACCACGATCCAGTGCTCGGCGCGGTGGTGGTGCATCTGCAGCGACAGGCTGGCGCCGGGCTTGACCGTGATGTGCTTGACCTGGAAGCGCCCGCCCATGTCCACCGAGTCGTAGGAGCCCCACGGTCGGTACACCTCGCAGTGGTTCTGGGTCTCGCTGCGGCCCTGGGCGTCGAGGGTACTGACCAGTTGCTTGACCCCCTGCACCTTGTCCTTGTGGGCGATCATCATGGCGTCCTTGGTCTCGACCACGACGATGTTCTCCAGGCCGATCACCGAGACCAGCTTGCCGTTGCCGTGGATCATGCAGTTGCGGCTGTCCTGCACCACCACGTCGCCCTTGGTGACGTTGCCGTTGTCGTCCTTGGGGTGCACGTCCCACAGCGACGACCAGCAGCCGACATCGCTCCAACCGGCCGACAGCGGCACCACGCAGGCGCGCTGGGTCTTCTCCATCACCGCGTAGTCGATGGAGTTGTCCGGGCAGCAGGCGAAGGTGGCTTCGTCGATGCTCGTGCTGTCGCCGTCTTCCGCGCTGCGCTCCAGGGTCAGCAGGCAGGTGTCGTAGATGTCCGGGTCGTGCTTCTTCAGTTCTTCAAGGAAGCGGCTGGCGCGGAACAGGAACATGCCGCTGTTCCAGAAATAGCCACCGGCCTGGACGAACTCGCGGGCGCGTTTTTCATCCGGCTTCTCGACGAACTGGGCGACCCGGCTGACCCCTTCCGGGAGCAGCGCGTCCTGGCTGGAACGGATGTAGCCGTAACCGGTTTCCGGCTTGGTCGCGGGGATGCCGAACAGCACCATCTCGCCGCGCTCGGCGGCCACGGTGGCCAGGGCCAGGGCGCGCTGCAGGGCCTTCTGGTCGTCGATCACGTGGTCGGCCGGGAGTACCAGCATCAGTTCGTCGCGGCCTTCGTTGACCAGTTTCATGGCGCTCAGGGCCACCGCCGGCGCGGTGTTGCGGCCGAACGGCTCCATGAGGATGGCCTGGGTCTCCAGGTTCAGGGTGCTCAACTGCTCGTTGACGATGAAGCGGTGGTCCTTGTTGCACACCACGATGGGGCTGTCCATGCCGTCGAAGACCAGCCGCGACAGGGTCTGCTGGAACAGCGTGTGCTCACCGGTGAGGGCGAGGAACTGCTTGGGGAATTGCTTGCGCGACAGTGGCCACAGGCGGGAACCGTTACCACCGGACAGGATGACTGGGATCATGAGTGTTCTCCGATTAGCTGCAAGTGAGGTGGATCAACGGGTTGCCACTGGGCGCTTGACCCAGACCGGTGAGAGGTTGCTGCCGGAACCGGTGACATAGAGCACCGCCGCTTCGCCGCGTTCGAGGGCCACGGGCTTGACGTCGCTGACCTTCTTGTCGCCCTCGTACAGGGCCAGGCTGACTTTCACCGGGTTGATCTCGCGTTCGCCGCGGCCGCTGGCGGCCACCGGCTTGACCACTTCGGTCTTGCCGTCGGCGGTCTTCAGGGTCAGGGCCTGGTCGCTGAGGTTCTGCACCCGCACCAGGGATTTCTGCTTGTTGCGGAACGGCGGCTCTTCCACCAGCTGGGCCTTGCCGTCGGCATGGTTGACCAGGGTGTAGTAGTGGTCCGCCGCCAGCTTCACCGGCAGGCTCTGGCTACCCACCTTGGCGCTGTAGTCGCCTTGCGGCATGAAGCTGAAGTCGCTGCTGGACTGGGCGCCGACCTGGTTGATCGGGGTGTTGCCGACGCTGGCCGCGACCGGCGCGCTGGCGGCGTTGTACAGGCGCACGAAGGTCGAGCCCTTCGGTGCGCTGGGACCGTAGAGCGCGGCGTCGGCGCCGGCCCAGGCCTGCAGCGAGGCCAGGGTCAGGCCGGCGGCGAGGGCGAAGGTCTTGGCGATACGGTGCTTGGACGTGTGCAGGGTCATGTGCGTTTCCTCTTCAGTGTTCCGTCCGATGGGACGACAGGGCCAGCTCTTGATGGGCGTTGCGGGTTTTCTTCAGTTGCGCGATCCAGTGCGGATCGAAGCCGCCGAGATCGTTCCTGATTGGCAGATAACGCTCGGGGAATTCCCAGACCACCAGCTGTGGCGGGCTGTTCTTGAAGTCGTCGCTTTGCAGGTACTTGAGCATCGGCAGGATCGGCCCGTGGCCGTCCTCGGCGTAGTTGGCGACGTCGCTGTGCAGGGCCTGCTGCAGGGCGCCGAGGAAGTTCCAGTTGGGGTTGGCGCTGTAGCTGGTGCCGACCAGCGCCACCGGGATCTGCTTGTCGGCGAACAGCGCAGCGTCGCTGTCGCTTGGCGCGTCGGCGGCGCGGGTGCTGCGTTTCTGCAACTGGTCCGGCTTGGGCAGCAGGTCGCTGAACAGCGGGTCGAGGGGCAGGAAGTTGGTCAGGTCACCCTTGTACGGCGCCTGTTCCCGGTTCTCGGTGATGAAGGTCTGCGGCGTGCCGTTGAGCAGGGTCTGCCGGGCCACCGCCGCGGCCAGTTGCTGCGCGGCGACTTCCGCGCCCATCGGCGTCCAGTGGCTGTCGGTGCGCAGGAACACCTGGCCGCGGGCCTTGGCGTCCTGCAATGGGCCGAACAGGTCGGGGGCGAAGATGTTGGCCTGGCGGGCCTGGGCGTGGAAGGCGTTGTACAGGTCTTCGTGGATGCTGGCCGGGCCACGCACGCCGATGTACTCGGGGTACACCCGGACCTTGGCCGGGATGATCGCCAGGACCAGCTCCACGCCGTGCTCGAGCAAGGTATCGTGCACGCCGCGGAGCAGGGCCAGGTTCTCGCTGCGGGTCCGCTCGCCGTCGGCTGCCGGCTTGAACTCCTCGTCACTGAACAGCCACTGGTCGCGACCCAGGACCACGCCCGGACGGCCTTCGTTGAACAGCTTGAAGTCCAGCGCCGCCCACAGGTTGGTGCCGATGCGCTTGAGCGGAAACTGCTCGTCGTAGTGGGTTTCCGCGGCCTTGGCCAGCTTGCCGTCGAGCAGGCTCATCTGCGCCGTGCGCTGGAACCCGCCGAGTCCGCCGAGGGACCACAGGCCCAGCGCGCCGAGCAGGGCGAGGAACAGCAGGGAGTAGAGGATGCGAAGTGATCGGATCATGGTCGGCTCGCTCAGAACTGGAAGTAGAGGAAGGGCGAGTAGCTCTGCGCCGAGAGCTTGAGGATCGAGGCGACGAACAGCAGCAGGACCAGCACGCGGGTGGCGTACAGGCTCCAGTCCAGGCCGAGGCTGCCGTCGTGGTGCACCGCCACCGGGCTGGCCTTGGCGCTCGGTTGTGCGTTGCGGTAGAAGTCGCGCAGGCCGAACCACGCCAGGGTGGCGTAGGCCAGGACCAGGGTCGCCACCTGCAGCCCGGTGAGGCTGGCGCGGTTGAGCTCGGACAGCTCCCAGTTGCCGAAGCTGAACATGGCGCCATACATGCGTGCGGCGACGTGGAGGTTTTCCGCGCGGAAGATCACCCAGCCGAGCACCACCAGGAGGAAGGTGAAGGCCCACTTGACCGGGTTGAAGCGCTGCGGGTTGGTGTCGATGCCCAGTGCCCGCTCGATGGCCAGCCACAGGCCATGCCAGGCGCCCCAGACGATGTAGGTGAAGTTGGCGCCGTGCCACAGGCCGCCCAGGAGCATGGTCAGGAACAGGTTGCGGTAGGTGGCGAAGGTGCCGCCGCGGTTGCCGCCGAGGGTGATGTACAGGTAGTCGCGCAGCCAGGTCGACAGGCTGATGTGCCAGCGCCGCCAGAACTCGGTGATCGACTGGCTGATGTACGGCTGCCTGAAGTTCTCCATGAAGCGGAAGCCCATCATCAGGCCCAGGCCGATGGCCATGTCGCTGTAGCCGGAAAAGTCGAAGTACAGCTGCGCGGTGTAGGCCAGGGCACCGAGCCAGGCGTCGCCGGTGCTGGGGTGCTGCAGGGCGAAGCAGTGGTCGGCGACCACCGCCAGGGTGTCGGCGATGAACACCTTCTTGATGAAGCCCTGCATGAAGCGGGTGCAGCCCTCGGCGAACTTGTCGACGGTGTGGGTGCGGTGGTTGAACTGGTCGGCGAGGTCCTTGAAGCGCAACACGGGGCCGGCGATCAGGTGCGGGAAGATCGCCACGAAGGCGGCGAAGTCGATCAGGTTGCGGGTGGCGGGGGTGTCGCCGCGGTACACGTCGATGATGTAGCTGATCGACTCGAAGATGTAGAACGAGATGCCGATCGGCAGCAGGACGTGGGTGAGGATGAAGGGTTCGAGGCCGAACGACGCCATGATCGCGTTGATGCTCTCGACCCCGAAGTTGGCGTACTTGAAATAGCCGAGGATGCACAGGTCGACGGCCACGCCGAGCAGCAGCCAGCGCTGCGCGGATTTGCTGCGCACGCCGGCGGCGCCGACTTTCAGGCCGATCCAGTAGTTCCACAGGGTGACCCCGGCGAACAGGGCGAGGAAGTCCACCCGCCACCAGGCGTAGAACAGGTAGCTGGCCAGCAGCAACAGCAGGTTGCGGTAGCGTTGCCCGCTCAGGTAGTACAGGCCGAGGAATATCGGCAGAAACAGGAACAGGAACACGTTGGACGAGAAGACCATCCCGGTTCTCCTTGGTGGTCAGCTACGGGGCAACAGCGCCCCCCAAACCCCCCGGGCATCTGCCTGGGGGAAACCGATAAATCAGTGTCACCGCGGTCCCTGTGGGAGCTGGCTTGCCAGCGATGAGGCCGTCAAGAACACCGCTGCTCTCGAGGGCCCTATCGCTGGCAAGCCAGCTCCCACAGGGGCCCGGTAGAGGCGGCTACTTGCGCTCCGCCCCCGGGTCGTACACCCGCGTCACATCCCCGCCGAGGCGGAAGCTGTTGAACGGCTGCATGCCGTGGCGGCGCTGCTGCACCTCGGCGTTGCACGAGTAGAGGCTGCACCACGGCTCCAGCCAGGCGTACTTGCTGTCGACCTTGAGGTCGTCCATGTCCTGCTGCTCGCCGTTGCGACTCCTGAACTGCGCCGGATCCTTCGAACCACTGAGCACCCGGTCGCCGAGGCGCTTGAGCGCGGCGTGGTTCTCGTCGCGCAGGTCGACGCCGTTGACCTGGGCAAAACTGGCGATCATCGCCAGCGGCGGCAGGGCGTAGTTGTGGTAGGCGAGGGCGCGTTGCCGGCGCTTGAGCTCGTTGGGCAAAAAGCCCTGTTCGTCGACCTGGTTGGCCGCCACGCGATACTCCTTCACGGCCCAGTCGAACAGGTCGCGTCGGTCGGTCACCACGGCCGTGGCCATCACCGACCAGGCCGCCCAGTAACTGTGGTTGTTGATCTTGGCCAGGGGCAGGTCGCTCCAGTCGCGAACCACCTGGTCGGCGAGGCGAGCGAACCATTTCTCGATGGCCTCGGCCTGGGCCTGATGCGCCGCCAGCGGCCGCGCATTGGAGAACTTCAGGCGCAGCCACGATCCGCTGAGGCTGCCCAGCGCCCACTTGCGCATGGATTTGCCGGTGTGGTTGAAGTCCGTCGACAGCAGGGCGTCGGCCCGTGCCCAGGTATCGAGCCAGGTCAGCGCGCAGTCGAGCTGCGCCGGACGGCCGTCGCGCAGGTAGCGGGTGACCTGCTGGGCGACGCCGCGTTCCAGGCTGGTGATGTCCTTGGTCGAGTCGCGGAAGGCCTGTTCCGAGGCGCGGTTGAGGGTGGCGCGCGCCTTGTCCGAGCCTTCGTACTTGCTGCGGAACTGCAGGCTGCCGGTGTAGGGCTTCGGCACGGCTTCGCATTTGAAATCGCCGTCGCCGCTCTTCTGTTTCTCGATGCCGGCGTAGTAGCCCGGCGGCGGGACCAGCGCGGCCATGGCCGGCCCGGAGAGGGCAAGCAGCACGGCGCTGGCAAGCATGCTGAGTCTGTTCATGATGTCCTCACAATCCGGCCTGGGCATTGCCCGAGGCTCCGCGTTTGCACAGGCTGGCCTGGACCTTCTGGCTGCCGCTCTCCGGCCCCTGCAGCTCGACGGCGAGCAGGGTCTGGCCGGCCCAGTCCTCGTCCTCGCGCAACTGGAAGGCGAAGCGGCCGTCGGTGTCGGAGGTGGTCGGCTTCTCGATCTTGATGTCCTCGTGGCGGCCGTTGAGGTACCAGAGGGTGGCCTGCAGGACCTTCACCGAGGTGTCTTCGAAGCGCACGTCCAGTTGGTGGTTGCGGTTGGTCAGGTCCTTGATCACGCCGTTGCGACCGTTGACCAGCAGCTCGTTCTTGCCCGGCTTGAGCGTGGTACTGGCGCTCATCTGCGCCGGCTTGCCTTCGCAGCCGTTGTCGAGCAGGGCGAGCATCTGCCGCCAGATGGTTTCCTGGTTCAGCGGGTACAGCGGGGAGAACTCCCAGACCAGGATCTTCGGCGGGTTCTTCCTGAACTCCTCGCTGCCCAGGTACTGGATCATCGAGCCTTCCAGGCCGCCGCCGGGAAAGGCGACGTTGAGCACATCGGCGCCGATGTACTGTTCGAGGAAGCCGGCGAAGTTGTAGTTCTTGCCGCTGTGGCTGGTGCCGACCAGGGTGATCCGGGCATTGCCGGAATCGCCGAACAGGTCGTCGCCGCCGCTTTCGCCCTTGGGCTCGGTGGCGAACTGATCCATGTACTGCACCGCGTAGCTGGTGCCGCAGAGCTGCCCGGCGACGTTGTGCAGGGTGCCGGTCTTGCCCATGCGCCCGGACTTCTTCGTCTCGAATTCCTTGCGCGGGATGCCTTCGAAGGCCGGCATGCCATGCACCGTGTCGGCGACGATCCTGGCCGCGCGCTCGGCGCCGTACGGGGTCCAGTGCTGGTCGCCGCGGAAGTAGAAGTCCTTGCCCTGGTCGGCGGCGGCCAGTTGTTCGTTGGTCAGCGGCGACAGGTCGGGGACGTTGTAGCCCATCTTGCGGAAGCGTCCGAGCATGGCCTGATAGTTGCCCAGCGCCTTCTGGTAGTCGAACGCGGCCTTGTCCGCGGGTTCGAGCATGTTGCGGTTCACCAGGCCGCGGGTCGGCTGGTAGACCACCACCAGTTCGATGCCGCGGGCCTTGAACGCGTCGTGCAGCTGCTGCAGGCGCTTGTAGCCGGCGGGGGTGGTGTCGAACTCGGTGCGCAGGTCCTCGCGGGTACGGAACAGCCAGTCGCCCCTGGCCTGCACCAGGGTGGTGAAGTTCTGCTGGTAGCGGGTGGTGTAGCGGCTGGCGTCGTGGGCCTCGGGGCACAGCTGGCAGCACGGTTCGGCGCTGAAGCTGGGGGCCTTGACCTCGTCGGCGCGGGCGCCGGTACCGATGGCCAGCAGGGCTGCGCTGAGGCCGAGGAGTTTGAACAGGTGTGGGGTCATGTCGGGTTTCCTCAGTCGACCATGTCGGTCTGGCGTTCGACCGGATCGATCAGCACGGCCTTCTGCTGGCGCACCATCAGGTCGAGGATCTCGTTCTGCCGTTCGCCCAGCACGCCGGACAAACTGATGCCGCTGGCCTTGCTCGGCGCCAGCATCGATACCCGGTACAGCTCGACGCTCAGCGGCGAGTCGATGGACAGCGGGCCGCTGCCGTTGGCCGCCAGCTCGCCACCGACCAGGATCAGCGAGACCTTGGTGTCGAAGGGGTCGAGGGCGATGTCGCGGTCGGTGTCGGAGAGGTCCTTGATGTGGCCGTAGACGCCGACCAGGCCGTTGGCCATGGCGAGGTTTTCGTAGAGACGGATGTTCACGCTGTTGCGCACGCGGATGCCGTGGCGACGGTTGCTGATCAGCTTGTTGCCCCAGATCAGGTTGTCGCCGCTCTCGTACAGGGTGATGCCGTCGGTGTGGTTGCGGTAGATCTCGTTGTAGGCGATCAGGTTGTTGACGCTGTTGCGGTCGATCACCACCCCGGAGAGCTTGTTGTCGTAGCTCTTGTTGTTGATGATCCAGCTGTCGTTGACCTCGCGGGAGATGATGATCCCGTGCTTCTTCTTCGTGCCGTACACGGTGTTGCCGGCGATGATCAGGCGGTGCGAGCGGTCGTGGGGGTCGATGCCGTAGACGATGTTGTCGTGGTAGGTGCTGTCCTTGACCACGAAGTCGCTGGTCTCGTAGCAGTAGAAGCCGTACCACATGTCGCTGAAGGTCGAGCCGATGATCCAGCCGGTGGGTTCGGCGCGGCCCATCTGCCTGGCCATGTTCGGCGTGTACTGCGAGATGCTGACGCCGTAGGACTTGCTCTTGGCGTAGCCGAAGCTGGCCATGGTGCTGTTGACGATGTAGGTCTCGGTGCCGCCCCAGGACAGCAGGAACGGGCGGAATTCATCGGCCTTGCGGAAGGTCGCCGGGCCGTTGTCCTGTTCGCGCCAGCCGATCACCCGGGTATCGCTGACGAACAGCTTGCCGTCGTTGACCAGGAACGAACCGCCCTCCTGGGACAGGCGCAGTTCCTTGACCTTGCCATTGATTTCCAGGGTCGCGCCATGGCCGACCACGATCGGCAGGCGCGCCAGCCAGACCCCCGGCGAGACCTGGCGGACATAGCGCTCGGGAACCTGCTTCGCCAGTTCGGTGAAGTCGACATGGCCGCCGTCGACGAAGATCGCCTGGGGGATGCCGTGCTGGCGCACCACCCATTCGGCGCCCTTGTTGTCGCCACCGATGAACTCCTTGAGGGTGTCCTCCTGGAGCATGCGGCGCACCGTGACCTTGCCCTTGCGCGTGCGGTCGATCTTCTTCTGCACGGCTTCGGCGGTGTAGCCGGACAGCTCCGGCAGCTTCGGCGGGTCCAGGTGCAGCGGCTCCACCGGCGCGGTGCTGACGGTGTAGGTCCTGGCCTGTTGCAGCTCCTTGGCCAGCGGCGCCGCCTGGCCACTGGCCTGGGCGATGCCGGCGGCCAGCAGCAGGGTGCCGGCCAGCAGGGCATGAAGCGGATTCGCGTGAAGGTTCATGTCAGTGCTCTCCGCCCATCAGAAGCGCCAGACCACGTCGATGAAGGCGCGGTGCATGTACGAGTCGGCCTCTTTGCCGTAGGCGTCGCCCGGCTTGAACACGCCGCCGCGAAAGCGCACCAGCGCCGAGGGTTCGTCGATGGATTTGCTCAGCGCCGCCGGCAGCAGGCCCTGCTTGAAGTACTTGGTGACGACCAGGTCCATTTCCTGGCCGATGTCCTTCTCGCCCTGGACCAGCGGGCGGTTGATGCCGCCATCGTCGACCACCGCGTTGATGCCGCTGCCGCCGAGGTTCTGGTCGCCGTCGACGCGCCAGAACTTGTGGTAGATCAGGCTGGCGTCGTAGTCGTCGCGCAGTTGCCAGGAGGTGAACAGGGTCGCTGCCTGCAGGTTGCCCAGCTCGCCGCGGAAGGCCTCGCCGAAGCGGTGCACGCGCGAGCGCGTGCCGGTCCAGTTGGAGCGGTTGGATTCCAGGCCGGTCTGCTGGTAGTTGTTCGAGCCGTCGTCGCCACCGCCGCCACTGCCGCGGGCATAGGCGGCGCCCACCTGCCAGTTGGGATCGAGGCGCAGGCGGATGCCGAGGTCGGTGGCCCAGGCGTTGACGTCGCCGCTCTGCTTGCCGCTGGCGACCTGCTCGCCATTGACCGTGGTGCTGCTCAAGGTGTCGCGGTCGCCGGTCAGCCAGGTCAGGCTGCCCCAGTAGTTGAGGGTGTTCTGGTTGCGCCAGTCGTAGGCGTTGCTGTTGGCCTCCAGGCCGAGCCAGGTGAGGTCGCCGGTGCTGGTCTTGTCGAGGGCGTCGAGGGGCTCCCCGGCGCTTTTCAGCTTGCCGTCGTCATGGCTGTGGTGGGCGCGCAGGCCGACCCAGTGGCCCGGGGTCCACTGCGCGGCGACGTCGCCGTAGAGGTGCAGGCGGTCCTTGTCTTCGGCGGCCAGTTCGGTGAGGTCGGTGCGGTACTCGCTGAAGCGCTCGGCGACGCCGAGGTTGGCCCGCAGCAGGGTGGTGTCGAAGGTCCAGTTCAGGGCTTCGATATTGGTGTCGCGCCACATGCCGTCGTCGTTGCGCAGGCGCTGGCGACCGAAGCGCAGTTCCTCGCCGGGGTAGGCGGTGAGGCCCTTGTAGCCGACCCAGAATTCGCGCAGGGCGAGGTAGTTCTTCTTCGCTTCGCGCTCGTCGTTGCTGCTGTTCGAGTCCTGGACCTCGCTGCCGTCGGCGGACTGGCGGCTGGTGTCGGTCTCGATGATGTCGGTGGCTGCCACCGCCTGGCCCATGGCGTAGGCGCTCCAGTCGCCACGTTCGAAGAACACCCAGGGACGGAGGTCGAGACCGAGGCCGTTGACGTCGCCGCCGTCGCGGGTGCCGAGGTCGCGGTCGTCCTCGGACTGGCCGGTGATCTTCACTTCCAGGCCGAAGTTCTTTTCAGCGGTCTCGGCGGCCAGGGTCGGGCACGCCCAGAACAGGGCGAAGCCGAGGCCGAGGCCGGCTTTCATCCACGGATTGAGCATCATAGTGACGAGTCCTCACCTTCTTCTTCGGGGCTTTGCGCGGCTTGCAGGGCCAGGGCGCCAGGGCCCGGGCCCATGGCGCCACGGGCGGCACGTTCCTGCGCCAGCAGGTGCTGGGCGGCGGCTTTCTGTTGTGGTTCGAGTTGGCTGTCGAGCTCGTTGGCCAGTGCGGTGGACTGCTCGCTCGGGTTGGCCTGCGCCAGTTGCGCGAAGACCCAGGCGTTGACCGGATCCTGGCGAATGCCATGGCCTTCGCTGAACAGCTGGGCCAGGGCGTAGTCGGCGCTGAGCTGGCCGCCGCGGGCGGCCTGCAGCAGGTGGTCGACGGCCTTCTGCGGCTCGACGTTACCCAGGTAGCCGCGGCGGTAGAGCTGGCCGAGGTAGTAGTGGGCGCTGATCTCGCCGGCTGCGGCGGCACCGAGCAGATGGGTCTCGGCCTTCTTCGCGTCGGCCGGGACGGACTTGCCTTCGTAGTAGAGGCGGCCCAGCAGCAGTTCGGCGCGGGGTTGCTCGGCTTCGCGGCCCTTGTCGATGTAGCCCATCAACTGGTCGCTGTCGCCCAGTTCGGGGAAGTCGTAGAGCAGTTGCGCCAGGCTGACCCAGGAACCGGGGTTCTGCGGGGCGATGTCTTCGAGCAGGGCCTGGGCGGTCTTCTCGTCGGTCTGGCCGAGCGTGCGGTCGGCCAGGACGCGGGCCACGCTGTCGACCCGGCTGGCCGGGATGGCGCCGCGCTGGTAGGCGCTTTTCAGCTGTTCCAGCAAGGCGGCCTGTTGCTCGGGTTGGGCGCGTTTCTGGTAGACGGTGGCCAGCTCGACGTAGCAGATGTCGGTGCTGGTGAGGGCCGCCTTGCAGATGCGCTCGACCTCGTCCAGGTGCTGGTCGTAGCTGCCCTGGGTGCGGTACAGCAGGACCTGGGCCAGACCGGCTTCCGGGTAGCCGGCGGCGCGCCATTGGTCGACCTGCTGCTGTGCGTTCACCTTGGGGAACGCCTGCGGGTACTGCAGGTAGAGCATCGCCAGCGGGATCAGGGTGTTGCCCTCGCCGCTGGCGAAGGCCTGCTTGAGCAGGGCCTCGGCTTCCTGGCGTTCGCCTTCACTGGCGTCGGGCTTCGCGGCCAGCAGCCGGCCGAGGCGGGCCTGGGCACGGGACGAGGTGGCGGCGGCGGCGCGGTAGGTGGCTTCGGCCTGCTTGAGCCGGGCCGGGTCGCCGGACGCCACCTGGATGTCGGCGAGCCCGACCTGGGCCTCGCTGTAGCCGAGGTCGGCCAGTTGCCGGTAGTTGCGCTCGGCGGTAGCGGTGTCGCCGTTCTTCAGGGCTTCGTTGGCCAGGCGCTGGTCGGGCAGGCCGGCGCAGCCGCCGAGGCTGATGGCCAGGGCCAGGACACACATCAGTGAGGGCTTCATCGCTGCGGTGCGGCGGTCCGACAAGCCAGCTCCCACAGGTCCAGTGTCGGACTCGATAGTGGGGTCAGCCTTGAACCCTGTGGGAGCTGGCTTGCCAGCGATTGGGGACACCAAGAAGTAACTGTTCATCGAGGAACCCTCTTCACAGCCCATGCGCCATGGCGCTGTCGATCAGCCAGTCCAGCGACGGCCCACGCTTGGCGTCGACACTGACCGGACGTCCCACCAGCTCGCTGGACAGTGCCCCGTCCGGCTTGATCTGCACGCGGATGTCCGAGGACAGGTCTTCGCTGTTCAGGCTGCTGCTGCTGACGATCATGCCGCTGCGCTGTTCGTCTTCTCCGGCGACCCGGAAGCTGACCCGGGTACCCGGCTTGATGTCGTCGAACTGGCGATAGCTGAAGCGCGCGTCGATGGTCGGGTTGCTGACCCGCGGGATCAGTTGGAAGATCACCTCGCCCTTGGCCGCGTACTGGCCGTCGTCCACCAGCTGGCGGGCGACGGTGCAGTCGCAGGGGCTGGTGAGGGTGCCGCTCATCTGCTTGCCGAACAGTTCCTCGACCTTGGCCGGTTGCAGTTGCTCTTCGTCCAGATGGCCCTTGAGCAGGTCGAGCATGCTGGTGCTGAACGAGGCCAGCGGTGCGCCCTTGACCACGTCGGCGCCGTTTTCCACCAGGGCCTGCAGGGTGCCGTCGCGGGGCATGGTCACCTGGGTGGTCGGCACGGCGACCACGCCGGCCTCGGCATGGCTGACGAAGTACAGGCCGTAGATCGACTTGGCGACGAAGCCGAAGGCTGCCACCCCGACCACGAACACGCCGAGGCTGAAGGTCACCGCGCGCAGTCGGCCGAGGGGGCTGAGGCCGCCGCCGTCGTGTTTCTGCTTGCGCGCCTTGGTGAAGTTGTCGCGCTGCAGGGTGCTGAGCACGTCGCCGATGCTGATCAGTTCGCCGGACAGGTGCGAGGTGATGAGGTGGCGCAGGGTGGCGATGTCCCGCGGCTCGAGGTTCTGGAACTCGACGCCGGTCCGCCCGCTGCTGGCGTTGTGCACGCGCACCAGGAACTCGACGTCCATCGACAGGCCGAGGTTGTCGACGGTGAACTGCAGGCGACCGCGGATCACCTCGCCGATGGTCAGCGGCTGCCGGGCGTGGAAGCTCATGCCGCCGGCGGAGAGATCGTCGATCTTCACTTCCAGGGGCTCGCGGTTCTCGCCCAGGTAGCGCAGCTTCGCCGGGATTTTCACCCGGGCATGCTGGCGCTGGGTCTCGGATTCATGCACGACATTGACGTTCACGGCGGTATTCATGGTGATGTTTTCCTGTTGGATCCGTAGGGGCTGCGACTCACACGACCACGAACAGCACAGCCACGAAGATGCTGGCCGCCGAGAAGGTCATGGTCCGCGAGGACCAGGTGTTGAACCATTGTTGAAAGCTGGCGAGGTCGCGTTTGAGTGCGGTGGGCTGGCGGGTCCAGGACTGTCGGTCGAGGCGGAAGAACACGTAGATCTTCATCAGCGCGCCGACGATCTGGTTGTAATAGAGGATCAGCGGATAGGCCGGGCCGATCTTGTGTCCGGAGCACAGCAGCATCAGGGTCAGGATCAGGCGGGTGAGGCCGATCCACAGCAGGTAGGCGAGGAGGAACTTGCCGCCGAACTTGAGGCTGGCGATCACCGCCACGGTGAGGCCGAGCAGGCTGGTCCACATCGACACGCGCTGGTCGAACAGGACGATGCTGGTGAACAGGCCGAGGCGGCGCATGCCCAGGCCCAGGGCGCGAGAGTTCTGCCGCAGGTTGTTGCCGTACCAGCGGTACATCAGCTTGCGGCTGGCCTTGAAGAAGCTCTTCTCCGGCGGGTGCTCGACCGTGTTGATCTCGGCGTCGGGCACGTAGAAGGTGTCGTAGCCCAGGCGCATCAAGCTGAACCAGCTGGACTTGTCGTCGCCGGTGAGGAAGCGGAAGCGGCCGAGGCGCCAGTGGTACAGCGAGTCGCTCTCGACGTCGGCGATGAACTCGGGGTTGGTCACCACCGTGGCGCGGAACATCGACATGCGCCCGGTCATGGTCAGCACGCGCTTGGACAGGGCCATCGAGCACATGTTGATGTGGCGCTGGGCGAAGCGCAGCTTGTGCCACTCGCTCATCAGGTAGCCGCCGCGCACTTCGCAGAATTCGTTGGTGGTCAGGCCGCCGACATTGCCGAACAGCTTGAACCAGGGCACGGTGCGGCGGACCACGCCTTCACCGAGCACGGTGTCGCCGTCGATCACCGCGACCACCGCGTTCTCGTCCGGCAGGTGGCGGGAGATGGCGCGGAAGCCGAAGGCCAGGCCGTCGCGCTTGCCGGTCCCGGCGATGCGCACGAAGTCCAGGCTGACGTGTTCCGGCGGGTTGTACTTGGCCCACAGGCTCTTGATCAGCAGCTCATCGGACATTTCCACCAGCGAGCAGACCACGGTGGTCGGGTAGCCGCAGTCGATCGCCTCGCGGATCACCGAGCTGTAGACCTGGGCGGTGGTCAGGGCGTCGATGCGGAAGCTGGTGACCATCAGGTACACGTGCGACGGGTCGGCGGCGGCGCCGAGCTTGCGCACCTTGCGCCGCAGCCGCGGGTAGACCACGTAGAGGAACAGCATGCCGCGCACGAAGTGGGTCGCGCCCATGGAGTAGCGCCAGATGCCGACCGCGCCGATCAGGAACAGGAAGTCCTTGGAGTCGGGGTCGAACAGGGTGTTGGGCAGGGCCAGGGCGATCAACATGAGCAGGGTCACGTAGAACAGCCAACCGGCGGCCTGCAGCAGGCCGTGCTTGAGGCTTTGCATGTTCAGCATCCGTATCGGGGACGGGACGTTCGAAAAAGCGCGCGGGACCGGACGGCCCCGCGCGGCCGGCTTACCAGCAGATGCCTTCGGTGCGGTTCACCGGGCAGGTGGTCTTGCTCATGAAGCCGACCAGGTCGATCACCTGCTTGCCGGCCGGCGCCGCCTGGGCGAGGGCGCGGAACTGCTCGTCGCGGTTGCCGAGGACGATGATCTCGGCGTCGTCGATGACCTTCTGGAAATCGGCGTTGAGCAGGGAGGAGACGTGGGGGATCTTCGACTCGATGTAGTCCTTGTTGGCGCCGTGGACCCGGGCGTACTCCACGTTGCGGTCGTAGATGTTCAGCTGGTAGCCCTTGCCGATCAGGCGTTCGGCCAGTTCCACCAGCGGGCTTTCGCGCAGGTCGTCGGTGCCGGCCTTGAAGCTCAGGCCGAGCAGGGCGACCTTGCGCTTGTCATGGCTCTCGATGATGTCGAAGGCGTTCTGCACCTGGGATTCGTTGCTGCGCATCAGCGAGTCGAGCAGCGGTGCCTTCACGTCGAGGCTGCCGGCGCGGTAGGTGAGGGCGCGCACGTCCTTGGGCAGGCACGAGCCGCCGAAGGCGAAGCCCGGGCGCATGTAGTACTGCGACAGGTTGAGGGCCTTGTCCTGGCAGACCACGTCCATCACCTCGCGGCCATCGACGCCCACGGCCTTGGCGATGTTGCCGATCTCGTTGGCGAAGGTGACCTTGGTCGCGTGCCAGACGTTGCAGGTGTACTTGATCATCTCGGCGACCTCGATGTCCTTGCGGATGATCGGTGCGTCGAGTTCTTCGTAGAGGGCCTGGAGCACGTCGCCGCTGGCGCGGTCCAGTTCGCCGATGACGGTCATCGGCGGCTGGTCGTAGTCCTTGATCGCGGTGCTTTCGCGCAGGAATTCCGGGTTCACCGCCACGCCGAAGTCGACCCCCGCCTTCTTCCCGGAGCAGTCCTCGAGGATCGGGATCACCACGTTCTTCACCGTACCCGGCAGCACGGTGCTGCGCACCACGATCGTGTGGCGGCTGGTTTTCTCGCGCAGGACAAAGCCGATCTCGCGGCACACCGACTCGATGTATTCGAGGCCGAGGTCGCCGTTCTTCTTGCTCGGGGTGCCGACGCAGATCATCGACAGGTCGGTATCGCGGATGGCCTGGGAAAAGTCGGTGGTGCCGCTCAGCCGGCGGTTGGCGATGCCCTGCTGGAGCAGTGCCTCCAGACCGGGCTCGACGATCGGCGACTTGCCCTGGTTGATCAGGTCGATCTTGGTCGCGGACACATCCACGCCGACGACCTCATGGCCCCGGGCAGACAGGCAACCGGCACAGACTGCACCCACATAACCCAAACCAAAGATGCTGATACGCATCGCATTCACCTCATGTAGTTAGCTACGCCGATTCCATTCAAAGAACCGGACCGGGTTGAATTACCAGCCGTTTTCCAGGCGCACGACGCCGCTCCGTTAGTTCGCGGTATCGAACGCAGGCATAAGTAAGTTGTGAGCGCGAAAACAGGTGCACTCATACAAGGCAGGCAAAGGCCATAAAACGGGGCACGCCCCAAACGCTAGCCGTCTTTATTGCAGTACCGAACTATCAATACTGCTGTGCTTGTTTTTTCAAGTGGATAAAATCCTTTGAAATCAACCACTAGGACGAATTTTTAGTGCGTCTTCTCCTGGGCTGAGCGGCACGCCGGACAGGGTCCTGGCAGTGGCTCGACGGGGTCCGTACAACTTCCATAATGGAGTGTTTGTTATGTAAGTCATTTCTCACATGGTGCTCGAAAATCGTTACCGGTGGTATGAGCGGGGGTGGAGGGGATAAGTTCCTGAGGGGGAGAAGTGCAGATGAAAGATTTCTAAATATTTTTTCAGTTATCGATACTTTCAATCTGATGGCACGTGACAGTTTCACCCCTGTATATAAAGGGCGAACTTGAGATGGGATGGTTTTATGCCAGCATGAAAAAATTTTTCAGGATTTTTCGTCAAAAAACTACGAACGGTCTTATGGCGTTTTGCGATAACTGCAGAGTGCTGGTTTTATGGCGCCGTAATGTTGGCGATTCTGCCTGGTTTGACGGGTGATGCTGATGGCCGCAGCGCAGCGATGAGGCCATCAGCCACACCGCAAATCAGTCGTCGGGATGATCGCGCAGGAACACCAGGTTGTCCGGCTTCGACAGCTCGGCACTGTAGTAGTAGCCCTGTACATCGAACTGCTTGAGCTTCTCCGGGTCCGCGATACGTTCCTGGATCACGAAGCGGCTCATCAACCCGCGGGCCTTCTTCGCATAGAAGCTGATGATCTTGTACTGGCCGTTCTTCCGGTCGCGGAACTCGATGTTGATCACCCGGGCCTTGAGCGCGCTGCGTTTCACCGCGCTGAAGTACTCGTTGCTGGCCAGGTTGAGCAGCAGGTCGTCGCCCTGGTCGGCCAGGGCCTGGTTCAGCCATTCGCTGATCCGTGTGCCCCAGAAGGCATACAGGTCCTTGCCACGGGCGTTGGCCAGCTTGGTGCCCATCTCCAGGCGGTAGGGCTGCATCAGGTCCAGCGGGCGCAGCAGGCCGTACAGCCCGGAGAGCATGCGCAGGTGCTCCTGGGCGTAGCTGAAGTCATCCTCGCTCAGGCTTTCGGCATCGAGCCCGGTATAGACGTCGCCCTTGAAGGCCAGCAGCGCCTGCTTGGCGTTGGCCGGGGTGAACTCCGGGGTCCAGCTGCCGAAGCGCGCGGCGTTGAGGCCGGCGAGCTTGTCGGAAAGGTGCATCAGCTCGCTGATCTGCGCCGGCGACAGTTCGCGCAACTGCTGGATCAGTTCCTGGGAGTCGTCCAGGTATTGCGGCAGGGTGTGCCGCGCGGTCACCGGCGGGGTGTCGTAATCGAGGGTCTTGGCGGGGGAAATCACCGTCAGCATGAGGTCGGCTCCTTGAATCGTCGGGCGATTCTACGGGGCAGGGCCGATGTTCTCCAGCTATCGCGGCGATAGACGGGAGCACTGCTATAGTGCCCGGCGGACCAACCGGAGAGTGTTCACCGTGCGCCTAGCCCTCGTTGCCCTGACTGCCTTGCTCGCCTTCGGCGCTCGGGCCGCCCCGCAGCAGATCGCCATTTTCGACCGCAGCCACTGGCCGGAAACCCTCGACACCGCGGTGCTGTTCGATGTCGCCTCGCGCGCCGAGATCCTCTCCTTCGCCCGCGTGCTGAGCGAAACCGAGGCCCTCGACGACGCGACCCTGACCGCGCGCCTGCAACTGCGCCAGGCCAACCTGCCGATGGTCCGCGAGGTGCGCGAGCGGCTGTGGCGAACCCTGTGGCGCAACTACGACCTGGCCCAGCAGAGCTGCGAGCAGGATGCGTCGTTCTGCTACGCGGTGGAGAACCTCGGCGACCTGCGCCGCACCGCCGCCACCTTCGCCGTCGCGGCCGATTCCTTCTATGCCGGCTGGGCCGAACCGAGCCGGCAGTTCCACATCGCCTACCTCAACGAACTGCTGCGCAAGGCCGCGCTGTTTCCCCAGACCGCCAGCGAGGTGGCGTTCTTCTCGCCGCAGGAGGTCACCGGCGATCGTCTCAACGACCGCCTGTTCCTGCTCAGCTTCGATGGCGGCCCGAGCATCGTCCCGGGCACCACCGAGGCGCTGACCACGTTCCTGCGCAAGCAGAAGCTGGAAGGGCTGTTCTTCGTCCTCGGGCAGAACCTGCAGACGCGCCGCGACAAGCAGTCGATGCAGGCGCTGCGCGAGCTCTACCGCGGCCAGTGCGTCGGCACCCAGGGCTGGCAGTATCGCTCCCACGCGCAATGGCAGGACTGGCAGGACTCGGTGATGCGTGGCGTGGCGCGGGCGCAGAGCGACCTGCCGGAGCAATACGTGCCGTTGTTCCGCCCTCCCTATGGCCAGCGCCGCGCCGACAGCCCGGCGTTCTTCGCCAGCCAGAACCTGCGTGTCACCCTGTGGGACATCGATGCCCAGGACCTCGGCCCGCTGACCGCCGAACAGTCGGCGCAGCGCACCCTGACCCTGATGCTGCTGTGGCGCCGCGGCCTGATCCAGCTGCATGACAGCCAGGCGAAGGCGCAGGACGTGGTGACCTGGCTGCTGAGCAACACGGCGCAAAGCGGGATCGGCTGGGAAGGGTGCAAGGACTTTGCCGAGGGGCGATGAGAGGGGCGTGGGCGAAACGTTTCAACGCACTCCACCCCTGACTGTAGTCGCGCTTTTCCCACCCGCCAAGAGCTATTCGTCAAACCGAAAAATAAACTTCACTTACAGGTAAAAACGCTTTTTCCTGCAATGGTTTTTGCGGTATGTAGAAGTCAGACGGCCGAATCCTGCAGCCAGGTGGCGTCTTCCGAGACTCTCCTTGTGCAGGTGCGCTTCCCGCCCGTAACGACGCGGATACGGGGAGAACGGCAGTCACTCTGCGATGCGGCAGTAGCGCATCGTGTAGCTCCCACACAAGGTGACCGAGTATGGATGACCAAGGACGCACTTCTTCCTCCAACCAGCCAATCCTCTATGTGTTGGATACCAACGTCCTGATTCACGACCCCAACGCCCTGCTCAACTTCGAAGAACACCACGTCGCCATTCCGATGACGGTGCTGGAGGAACTCGACAAGCTCAAGACCGGCAAACACACCGTCGCCGCCGAATGCCGCCAGGCCATCCGCCTGATCGACCAGACCCTGGGTGACGCGACGCCTTCCGATGTCGAGCTGGGTGTGCCCATCCAGCGTGGCAAGAGCGGTCCGAAGGGCTCCCTGTCGATCCTGATGACCGAGCGGACCGAACCCAATCGCCTGCTGCCGGAGCACCTCAACGACAACATCATCATCAACCAGGTCCTGGACTTGCGCGCCAAGCACAAGGACCGCGACGTGGTGCTGGTGACCAAAGACATCAACATGCGCCTCAAGGCCCGCGCTTGTGGGATCGCGGCGGAGGACTACAGCACCGACCAGCTGGTGGACGATGTCAGTCTGCTGTCCAAGGGCTATCACTCGGTCAGCGGTTCGTTCTGGGACCGTGTCGCCAAGGTCGAGACCCGTCAGGAGCGCGGGCGTACCTGGCATCGGGTGCAACTGATCGACAACCTGCCGGCGGTCCACGTCAACGAGTTCATCATCGATGAACAGGGCTTCGTCGGCTGGATCAAGGGCATCAAGGACAGCGAGCTGCTGCTCCTCGATCTGCACCAGGAGCCACTGCTGCACCAGGAGGCCTGGGGCCTGAAACCGCGGGACATCCACCAGGGCCTGGCGCTGTTCGCCTTGCTCGACCCGGATATCCACCTGGTCAACCTGACCGGTGCCGCCGGTTCCGGCAAGACCATCCTGGCCCTGGCGGCGGCCATCGAGCAGACCATGGTCAGCAAGCGCTACCGGCGCATCATCGCCACCCGCAGCGTGCAGGGCCTGGATCAGGAAATCGGCTTCCTGCCCGGCACCGAGGCGGAGAAGATGGAGCCCTGGCTCGGCGCCATCACCGACAACCTCGAAGCCCTGCACATGGACGACGAGAGCACCCACGGCAGTGTCGAATACATTCTCGAAAGGGTGCCGCTGCAGTTCAAATCCCTGAACTACATCCGCGGGCGCAGCTTCCAGCAGAGCCTGATCCTGATCGACGAATGCCAGAACCTCACCCCGCACCAGATGAAGACCATCATCACCCGGGCCGGTGCCGGTTCGAAGGTGATCTGCCTGGGCAACCTGGCGCAGATCGACACCCCGTACCTGTCGGCCACCAGCTCCGGGCTGACCTACCTCACCGAGCGCTTCAAGGACTTCCCCAACGGTGTGCACATCACCCTGCAAGGGGTGCCGCGGTCGATCCTGGCGGAGTATGCGGAGTCGCATTTGTAACGCGCTGCACCGGGTGGCCCAGCGCCGCCCGGTTTTTTTCGCTGCCAGATCCTGACTCGCGGGTTTACAATCAGCGCCCCCGATCAGGAGTTCCCCTCGTGCTGACTCATCTCGATTCCCAAGGTCGCGCCGCCATGGTCGACGTTACCGACAAGGCCGTGACCCATCGCGAAGCCGTGGCCGAAGCGCGGGTGCGCATGCTGCCGCAGACGCTGAGCATGATCGTCGACGGCGCCCATCCCAAGGGCGACGTGTTCGCCGTGGCGCGCATCGCCGGCATCCAGGCGGCGAAGAAGACCAGTGACCTGATTCCGTTGTGCCACCCGCTGATGCTCACCAGCGTCAAGGTCGAGCTGAGTGCCGAAGGCAGCGACTGCGTGCACATCGTCGCGCGCTGCAAGCTGGCCGGGCAGACCGGGGTGGAGATGGAGGCGCTGACCGCCGCCAGCGTCGCCGCGCTGACGATCTATGACATGTGCAAGGCCGTGGACCGTGGCATGACCATCGAGAACGTGCGCCTGCTGGAAAAGCTCGGCGGCAAGAGCGGTCATTACCAGGCGGAGGCGCAATGAACATCGAGGTGGTCTATTTCGCCCGCTACCGCGAGGTGCTGGGCCGTGACGGCGAGCGCCTCGACGGTGACTTCGCCTGCATCGAGGACGTGCGCCAGGCCCTGCTCGGCAAGGGCGGCGCCTATGCCGTGCTGGCCGAGCAGAACCTGATGTGCGCGCGCAACCAGGACCTGTGCAAGCCCGACGAAGCCCTGGCTGAGGGCGACGAAGTGGCGTTCTTCCCGCCGGTCACCGGAGGCTGAGATGAGCGTCAGGGTACAGGCTGCGCCCTTCGATCCAGGGGCGGAAACCAACGCCATGCATGCGGCCAACGTCGGCGTTGGCGCGGTGGTGGCGTTCGTCGGTTATGTCCGCGATTTCAACGATGGCCTGGAGGTGGCGGGGATGTTCCTCGAACACTACCCGGGCATGACCGAAAAGGCCCTCGGCAAGATCGTCGCCGAGGCCGAGCAGCGCTGGCCGCTGCTCAAGGTCGAGGTGCTGCACCGGATCGGCGACCTCGCACCGGGCGAGCCGATCGTCTTCGTCGGCGTGGCCAGCGCCCATCGCCAGGCGGCGTTCGACGCCTGCAACTTCATCATGGACTACCTCAAGACCCGCGCGCCGTTCTGGAAGAAGGAACGCACCAGCGCGGGGCAGCGTTGGGTGGAAGGCAAGCAGAGCGATGCCGATGCGGCGGGGCGTTGGTAAACGCCGATCCTGAGGATTTCCCAAAACCTTGTGGGAACTGGCAAGCCAGTTCCCACAGGATTTCAGGTCGGCAATTAGCTCGTTGTTGTGTTTTTGTACGATAAAGTCCAGTATGGAATTACAAGTACAAATAGTCCACGCAACGCCCTTTCCTCTGCTTTGTCACCACCCCAACAACAACGAGCGAGAAAGACCCCATCATGAAGAAGTCCCACCTGATTGCCGGTCTGGCCCTGGGCCTGCTGGCCAGCAGCCCGCTGTTCGCTGACGAGAAGCCCCTGCGCATCGGCATCGAGGCCGCTTATCCACCGTTCGCCTACAAGACCCCGGAAGGCAGCATCGCCGGCTTCGACTACGACATCGGCAATGCCCTGTGCGCCGAGATGAAGGTCAAGTGCGAATGGACCGAACAGGAGTACGACGGCCTGATCCCGTCGCTGAAGGTGAAGAAGATCGATGCCGCGCTGTCGTCGATCACCATCACCGAGGAACGCAAGAAGTCCGTGGACTTCAGCCACAAGTACTACTTCACCGGGGCCCGCCTGGCGATGAAGGAAGGCAGCGTGGTCGACGACCAGTACGAAGCCCTCAAAGGCAAGCGCATCGGCGTGCAGCGTGCCACCACCACCGACCGCTACGTGCGCGCGGTGCTGGAGCCCAAGGGCGTGATCGTGGTGCCGTACACCACCAACGAAGAGATCTTCATGGACCTGGTCGCCGGGCGCCTGGACGGCGTGTTCGCCGATACCATCCCGCTGCAGTTGGGCTTCCTCGAGACGCCGAAGGGCCAGGGTTTCGCCTTCGTCGGGCCGGAGCTGAAGGATCCGAAGTTCGTCGGTGAAGGTGCCGGTATCGCCGTGCGCAAGGGCAATACCGAACTGGTGGCGAAGTTGAACAGCGCCATCGATGCGATCCGCGCCAATGGCGAGTACCAGAAGATCCAGTCGAAGTACTTCAAGACCGACATCTACGGCGACTGATGGCTGCCTTCGGGGCCTGACAGCGATGTCAGGCCTTGAGCTCCTTCAGGTGCTTGTACACCGTCGCCCGCCCCATGTTCAGCACGTTGGCCACGTAGTTGGCCGCGCTCTTGCCCTTGAACGCGCCCTCGGCATGCAGGGCCAGCACCAGCTCGCGCTTGTGGTCGCGGTTGAGCAGGTTGAAGCTGAGCTGCCGTTCGCGCAGCCAGTTGTTGAGAAAGGTATTGATGCGCTCCTGCCAGTCGTCGCGGAACAGCGAGTCCGGCTGCGGGATCAGTTTGCTCGAGGAGAGGAACAGGTCCAGCGCTGCCTTCATGCTTTCGAACATCGAGATGTTCAGGTTGATGCACAGCACCGCCAGCGGCTGACCCGCCGGGTCGCGCAGCACGGTGCTCAGCGAGCGGATCTTCTGCCCGTCCCAGTTGAGCTTCTCGTACGGGCCGATATTGGTCTCGTCGGTGCCTTCCTCGAACATGTCCTCCAGCGCCGCGTCGTCGCCGACCTCGCGCTTGGACAGGTTGTTGGCGATGTAGTCGATCTTCTGCGTGCGAAGGTCGTGCAGCACCACCTCGGCATGGGGGAAGAACAGGGTGGCGATGGCATCGGCGATCGCCCGGTAGTTGTGCAGGAATGGATCGGGGGTGGACATTCGGGCGGGCTCCGCGAAGGGGGTCAGCGCCCTTTGGGGCAAGGGCGCTGGGAGTGTGCCGCAAACGCGCGGGGGCGTCACCCGTGGAGGCGCGCGGGCGACAGTTGCGCGGCGCTCAGGCCGAAGGCGGCCAGGGTTTCCGGCAAGGCTTCGCCACGCACCAGGGCGGCGCTGGCCTGGCCCATGGCCGGGGAGGTCTGGATGCCGTAGCCACCTTGCGCGGCGACCCAGAACAGCCCCTGCACCTGTGGATCGAAGCCGGCCACCAGGTCACCGTCGGCGACGAAGCTGCGCAACCCGGCCCAGGTGCGGAACGGGCGGCGGATGCTCAAGGTGGTGGCTTCCTCGATCAGGTAGATGCCGGTGGCGATGTCCAGTTCTTCCGGCTGCACGTCGTGGGGCTCGACCGGATCGGCATTGCACGGCGAGCCGAGGAGCATGCCGGCATCGGGTTTCATGTAGAACGACTCGTCGAGGCTGACCAGCATCGGCCAGCCATGACTGTCGATGTCCGCTGGCGCTTCGAAGATGAAGGCGGCGCGGCGTTTCGGCTGCAGGCCGAGGGGCGCGGCGCCGGCCAGTGCACCGATGTGGTCGGCCCAGGCGCCGGCGGCGTTGATCAGCACGGGCGCGCGGTACTGTCCGCGGGTGGTTTCGACCCGCCATTGGCCGTCGGCGTCCCTGGCCAGGCCGAGGACTTCACAGTCGCCGTGGACCTCGCCCTGCTGGCGCCGGATGCCGCGCAGGTAGCCCTGGTGCAGGCCGTCGGTGTCGATATCGCTGGCGCTGGGGTCGTACAGCGCGCCGTGAACCTTGTCCCGACGCAGCACCGGCAGGCGCGCGCAGGCTTCGTCGGCGCTGAGCAGCTGCATGTCCGGCACGCAGGCCCGGGCGCTGTCGAACTGGCGCTGGAGTTCTGCGGCGTCGCCTTCGAAGTCCACGGTCATCTCGCCGCGCGGGGTCAGCAGCGGATGCTCGGCGAAGCCGGCGGGCGGCTGGTCGAAGAAGGCCCGGCTGGCCAGGGTCAGGGCGCGCACCTGCGGCGTGCCGTAGGCGGCGGTGTACAGCGCCGCGGAGCGCCCGGTGGAGTGGTAGCCCGGCAGGCTTTCCCGTTCCAGCAGCAGCACCTTGCCGTGTTGCGCCAGCCAGTAGCCGGTGGAGGCGCCGGCGATGCCGGCACCGATGATGAGGTAGTCAGCCTGTTGCATGGCGATCTCCACGACTCACTGGCCGCGTTGCAGGTGGTACAGGGCATTGGCCAGGGCGATGTCTTCCAGGCCGAGGCCGATGGAGCGGAAGAACACATGGCGCTGGTAGTCCGGGCGCGCGGCCTGGCCGCTGACCAGTTCCGGCAGGTCGCCGCGAATGGCCTCGGGGTTCCAGCCGTGCTGTTCGGCGGCCAGGCGCATTTCCCCGGCGCTGCCCGGGGTGGTCTTGCGGTAGTCGCAGTAGACGTCCATCGCGGCCAGGCTGGCGGGCGGTACTTCATGGGCACGCACCGCATTGGTGCTGATGGAGGTGATCAGTGCCGGCTTGCTCAGCGTCGCCGGGTCGATGACCGGTTTCGCCGAAGAAGTGCACAGCAGGATCACGTCGGCATCCAGCAGGGCCGTGCCGGCGTCGTCGTGCAGGCTCAGGCGCGGGTCGGCGGAGGCCAGGGCATCGCGCTCGCTGGCGCCGAGGTCCTTGAGGCTCGGTGCGTACAGGCGGATGTCCTGCCATGGGCGCAGTTCGCGGGCGTAGTGCAGATGGGCGCGGGCCACCGGACCGGCACCGATGACGGTCAGGCGCCGGGCAGTGCTGGGGGCGAGGGCATCCACGGCGACGGCGGTGGCGGCGGCGGTGCGCGCGGTGGTCAGCTCGCCGGCGTCGCAGAGCAGCAGGGGCTGTCCGCTGTCCATGGACATCAGCAGGGTCCAGGCGGTGACCAGCGCACCCTGCTCGCGAACGATGTAGGGCGAGGTCTTGACCCCGTAGACGCGGTCTTCGGCGAGAACGCCGCCATAGTTGATGAAATCACCCTGGCCGGCCGGGAACTCCACCAGTTGCTGGGGCGGCTGCACCGCCTGGCCGGCGGCGAGATCGCGGAACAGATCGCGCATCACCCGGGGAACATCCACCTGGGCGAGCAGTTGACGGGCTTGCTGCTGATCGAGAACGAGGGGCGCGGCCATTCGGGATGCTCCGGGTTGGGTTTAAACTAATTTTTCCATTATGGACTTTTAGTTTATGTTTTTTCCATCCCGGACTGAAAAATGTCCCGTTGATTTCCAGGCATAAAAAAACGCAGTCCGAAGACTGCGTTCTCTCGATTACCCGTGGTGCTTCTTCGGCACCGCCTTGAGCAACTCCGTCGGCGGCATCTCGCAACTGATCTTGCGCCCCAGCAGTGCCTCGATCGCCGGCAGCTGGTAGGAGTCGTCCTCACCGGCAAAGCTGATCGACACGCCGCTGGTGCCCGCGCGACCGGTACGGCCGATACGGTGCACGTAGTCGTCCGGATCTTCCGGCAGGGTGAAGTTGATCACGTGGCTGATGCCGTCGATATGGATGCCACGGCCCGCCACGTCGGTCGCCACCAGCACGGTGATGCGGCCTTCGCGGAAGTTCTCCAGGGTACGGATGCGCTTGTGCTGCGGCACGTCGCCGGACAACTGCGCGGCATTCACGCCGTCGCGCACCAGGCGTTCCTCGATGCGTCGCACCTCGTCCTTGCGGTTGGCGAAGACGATGACCCGCTCCCACTTGTTCTCGGTGACCAGGTTGTACAGCAGCTTGTACTTGTCGCTGCCGGCCACGGCGTAGACGTGCTGTTCCACGGTCTCGCTGGCGACGTTCTCCGGCTCGATCTCGACGATGGCCGGGTTGGTGGTCCACTGCTTGGCCAGGTTCATCACGTCTTCGGTGAAGGTGGCGGAGAACAGCAGGGTCTGGCGCTCGCTCTTGGGCGGGGTCTGGCGAATGATCTGACGCACCTGTGGGATGAAACCCATGTCCAGCATGCGGTCGGCTTCGTCCAGCACCAGCACCTCGACCATGTCCAGGTGCACTTCGCCGCGCTGGTTGAAGTCCAGCAGGCGGCCCGGGGTGGCGACGAGGATGTCGCAGTGGCGGGCTTCGAGGGCCTTGAGCTGCTTGTCGTAGTCCATGCCGCCGACGAAGGTCATCACGTTGAGGCCGGTGTACTTGGTCAGCGCCGCGGCGTCCTTGGCGATCTGCACCACCAGCTCGCGGGTCGGGGCGATGATCAGCGCCCGTGGCTCGCCCATGTAGCGCTCTTTCGGCGGCGGGGTCTGCTGCAGCTGGGTGATGATCGAGATCAGGAAGGCCGCGGTCTTGCCGGTACCGGTCTGGGCCCGGCCGATGGCGTCCTGGCCGCGCAGGGTGAAACCGAGCACCTGGGCCTGGATCGGCGTGCAGTAGGGGAAGCCGAGGTCATGGATGGCGTGCATCAGGTCGGCGGAGAGCTTGAAGTCATGGAAGCGGGTCTTGCCTTCCTGCGGCTCGACCGCGAAGTCCTCCAGCTTCCAGGTCGAGGCCTGGGGCTTTGGCTTGCGCTCGCGGCGCGGCTTGGCGGCGCGGGCCGGCTCGACTTCGCTCGACTCGGTGGTTGCCGGTTCGGCGCGTGGCGGCCTGACCGCCTCGGTCTTGACCGGGGCCGCAGGTGGCGGGGCGGGAGCGGGTGCCGGAGCGGGCGGCTGCATCACGGGGGCAGCGCTTTCGGCGGCGAGTTGCTCGACCTCGCCTTTGCCGAACATCTTCTTGAGTGCTTTGAGCACGATCTTCTCGTCAACTGATTAAGGAATGTACGCCGGGCAGTGTAATGCAAGATCCGGGCTCGGCGTAGTGGAATGAGCCGACAACTACAGGGAATGCGACTTTCAGCGCAGGCGCTGCAGCAACCAGGCGCCGATGTCGCTGATTTCTTCCGGCAGTACGGCGTGCTCCATCGGATATTCCTGCCAGGCGACGCTGACGCCCCAGTGCTTGAGGTGTTCGTAGGCGGTGCGGCCCATGGCCGGCAGCACCACCGGGTCGTACTGGCCATGCAGGCACAGCGCCGGGATGCGCTGCTGGCTGGCGGTGAGCTGGGTGTCGTCCTTGAAGGTCGGGGCATAGGTGGAAAGGGCCAGCACGCCACCCAGGGCACCTTGCCACTTTATATAGGCGGTGTGCAGCACCACCGCGCCACCCTGGGAGAAACCGGCGAGGACGATGCGGTTGGGGTCGATGCCCTGTGCGCGCTGTTCCTCGATCAGCTCGATGACCTGGGCCGCGGACTCTTCCAGTTGTGCCTCGTCGATGGCCCGCGCCGGGCTCATGGCCTTGATGTCGTACCAACTGGGCATTTCATAGCCGCCGTTGATCGTCACCGCCCGGGTCGGCGCCTGGGGCATTACGAAACGGGTGGTCAGCAGGTGTTCCTGCAGCGCTTCGGCCACCGGCATGAAGTCGTAGCGGTCGGCGCCCAGGCCGTGCAACCAGATGACACAGGCGTCGGCGTTCTTTTGTGGTTCGAGAATCAAGGGGTTGGTCATGACTGCTCCGAAAAAGTGCACGTGATCTCAATGAGGTGCATGAAAAAAAGGCACGCGGGGACCACAGCTAAAAAAGATGTCGCATTGCTATAACTTTGCCAGCTGTAACTGACTGAAACGCTTTAGCGAGAGGATCTGGTACGCGCTTTGCTATCTCACTCGATACGTGAGGGAAGTAGCAATGCACGGTAACACCCCTCATGGGAAATCCAAGGCTGTCACAGAACAGCGAATTGCGCCAATTGACCCAATAACAAGCCGAAAAGGGTCGGATGCGCCTCATAAGGGTGCGGTGCAAGCCGGCTCAACACAATAAGAGCGAACTGGAGGTTTTAATGAAGATGTTGAAGACCACCCTGGCAGTCATGACGGCTGCCGCAGCACTGGGCGTGAGCGCCATGGCCCAGGCGGGTGCGACCCTGGATGCAGTACAGAAGAAGGGTTTCGTCCAGTGTGGCGTCAGTGACGGTTTGCCGGGCTTCTCGGTACCGGACGCCAAGGGGACCATCGTCGGTATCGACGCCGACGTCTGCCGCGCCGTGGCGGCCGCGGTGTTCGGTGACGCGACCAAGGTCAAGTTCAGCCAGCTCAACGCCAAGGAGCGCTTCACCGCGCTGCAGTCCGGCGAAGTCGACGTGCTGTCGCGCAACACCACCTGGACCAGCTCGCGCGACGCCGGCATGGGCCTGGTGTTCGCCGGTGTCACCTACTACGACGGCATCGGCTTCCTGGTGAACAAGAAGCTCGGCGTTTCCAGTGCCAAGGAGCTGGATGGTGCAACCATCTGCATCCAGGCCGGTACCACCACCGAGCTGAACGTGTCGGACTACTTCCGCGCCAATGGCCTGAAATACACCCCGATCACCTTCGACACTTCCGACGAGAGCGCCAAGTCGCTGGAGTCCGGTCGTTGCGACGTGCTGACCTCGGACAAGTCGCAGCTCTACGCACAGCGCTCCAAGCTGGCGTCGCCGAGCGACTACGTGGTACTGCCGGAAACCATCTCCAAGGAGCCGCTGGGCCCGGTGGTGCGTAAAGGCGACGAAGAGTGGTTCTCCATCGTGCGCTGGACCCTGTTCGCGATGCTCAATGCCGAAGAGGCCGGCGTCACCTCGAAGAACGTCGAGGCCGAAGCCAAGTCGACCAAGAACCCCGACGTCGCGCGCATGCTCGGTGCCGATGGCGAGTACGGCAAGGACCTGAAGCTGCCGAAGGACTGGGTGGTACAGATCGTCAAGCAGGTGGGCAACTACGGCGAAGTGTTCGAGAAGAACCTTGGCAAGAGCACCCCGCTGCAGATCGACCGCGGTCTGAACGCCCTGTGGAACAACGGCGGTATCCAGTACGCGCCTCCGGTGCGCTGATTGGGCCGGCCCGCGGTGACGTCGTCGTCACCGCGGGCCGTATCGTTCCTTCTTTTCGGGGCCTTTCATGCACAATCCACCCAGGGGCTTGTCCCTTAGCGATCCACGCGTTCGCGCGTGGCTGTTCCAGATCCTCACGATCGTCTTCGTGGTCGGTCTGGGCTGGTATCTGTTCCACAACACCCAGACCAACCTGCAGCACCGGGGCATCACCTCCGGCTTCGACTTCCTCGAGCGCAGCGCCGGCTTCGGCATCGCCCAGCACCTGATCCCCTATGTCGAATCCGATTCCTATGCCCGGGTCTTCGTCATCGGCCTGCTCAACACGCTGCTGGTGACCTTCATCGGCATCATCCTGGCGACCCTGCTCGGCTTCATCATCGGCGTGGCGCGGCTGTCGCCGAACTGGATGATCAACAAGCTGGCCACGGTGTATGTCGAGACCTTCCGCAACATCCCGCCGCTGCTGCAGATCCTGTTCTGGTACTTCGCGGTGTTCCTGACCCTGCCGGGACCGCGGGGCAGCATCAACCTCAGCGACACCTTCTTCATCAGCAACCGTGGGCTGAACATGCCTGGCGCTTCGCTGGCCGAAGGCTTCTGGCCGTTCGCGATCGCCGTGCTGCTGGCCGTGGTCGCCGTGGTGGCCATGGTGCGCTGGGCCAACCGTCGCTTCGAGGAAACCGGCGTACCCTTCCACAAGTTCTGGGCCGCACTGGGCCTGCTGCTGGTGATTCCGGCACTGAGCGTGCTGCTGTTCGGCAACCCGCTGAGCTGGGAACTGCCGCAATTGAAAGGATTCAACTTCGTCGGCGGCTGGGTGCTGATCCCCGAGCTGCTGGCGCTGACCCTGGCGCTGACCATCTACACCGCCGCGTTCATCGCCGAGATCGTCCGTTCCGGGATCCGTTCGGTCAGCCACGGCCAGACCGAGGCGGCCCGTTCCCTGGGCCTGCGCGAAGGGCCGACGCTGCGCAAGGTGATCATTCCCCAGGCGCTGCGGGTGATCATCCCGCCGCTGACCAGCCAGTACCTGAACCTGGCGAAGAACTCCTCGCTGGCGGCCGGTATCGGCTACCCGGAGATGGTCTCGCTGTTCGCCGGCACGGTGCTCAACCAGACCGGGCAGGCCATCGAGGTGATCGCCATCACCATGAGCGTGTACCTGGCCATCAGCATCAGCATTTCCCTGCTGATGAACTGGTACAACAAGCGCATCGCGCTGATCGAGCGGTAAGGAGACGCGCATGACTACCCATGTTTTCAAACCCGACATGCCGCCACCGGTGAAGACCGTCGGCGTCGTCGCCTGGCTGCGGGCCAACCTGTTCTCGAACTGGCTCAACACCCTGCTGACCCTGTTCGCCCTCTACCTGGTCTGGCTGATCGTGCCGCCGCTGCTGCAGTGGGCGGTGCTGGACGCCAACTGGGTCGGCACCACCCGCGAAGACTGCACCAAGACAGGTGCCTGCTGGGTGTTCATCCAGCAGCGCTTCGGCCAGTTCATGTACGGCTACTACCCCACCGAACTGCGCTGGCGCGTCGACCTGACGGTATGGCTGGCGGTGATCGGCGCGGCGCCGCTGTTCATCAAGCGCTTCCCGCGCAAGGCGGTCTACGGCCTGTGCTTCCTGTTCGCCTACCCGATCATCGCCTACACCCTGCTGCATGGCGGTCACTTCGGCATGACCACGGTCTCGACCAGCCAATGGGGCGGCCTGATGCTGACCCTGGTGATCGCTACCGTCGGTATCGTCGGCGCGCTGCCACTGGGCATTCTGCTGGCGCTGGGCCGGCGTTCGAAGATGCCGGCGGTGAAGGTGGTCTGCGTGACCTTCATCGAGTTCTGGCGTGGCGTGCCGTTGATCACCGTGCTGTTCATGTCCTCGGTGATGCTGCCGCTGTTCCTGCCTGAAGGCATGAGCTTCGACAAGCTGCTGCGGGCCATGATCGGGGTGATCCTGTTCCAGTCGGCGTACATCGCCGAAGTGGTGCGCGGTGGCCTGCAGGCGATTCCCAAGGGCCAGTACGAAGCCGCCGCGGCCATGGGCCTGGGCTACTGGCGCGCCATGGGCCTGGTGATCCTGCCGCAAGCCCTGAAGCTGGTGATTCCCGGCATCGTCAACACCTTCATCGCCCTGTTCAAGGACACCAGCCTGGTGATCATCATCGGCCTGTTCGACCTGCTCAACAGCGTCAAGCAGGCGGCCGCCGACCCCAAATGGCTGGGCATGGCGACCGAGGGCTACGTGTTCGCGGCCCTGGTGTTCTGGATTTTCTGTTTCGGTATGTCCCGCTACTCCATGCATCTGGAGCGCAAGCTGGACACAGGCCACAAGCGTTAGGAGTGTTTCGAATGAGTGAAGCGATCAAGCAGCCTGTAGGCCCTGAAGGCATTATCCAGATGCAGGGCGTGAACAAGTGGTACGGCCAGTTCCACGTGCTCAAGGACATCAACCTGAACGTGCGCCAGGGCGAGCGCATCGTCCTCTGCGGGCCGTCCGGCTCGGGCAAGTCCACCACCATCCGCTGCCTCAACCGCCTGGAAGAGCACCAGCAGGGGCGCATCGTGGTGGATGGCGTGGAACTGACCAACGACCTCAAGCAGATCGAGGCGATCCGTCGCGAGGTCGGCATGGTGTTCCAGCACTTCAACCTGTTCCCGCACCTGACCATCCTGCAGAACTGCACCCTGGCACCGATGTGGGTACGCAAGATGCCCAAGCGCAAGGCCGAGGAAATCGCCATGCACTATCTGGAGCGGGTACGCATTCCAGAGCAGGCGCACAAGTTCCCGGGGCAATTGTCCGGCGGTCAGCAGCAGCGCGTGGCGATTGCCCGGGCGCTGTGCATGAAGCCGAAGATCATGCTGTTCGACGAACCGACCTCGGCGCTGGACCCGGAGATGGTCAAGGAAGTGCTGGACACCATGGTCAGCCTGGCGGAAGACGGCATGACCATGCTCTGCGTGACCCACGAGATGGGCTTCGCCCGCACCGTGGCGAACCGGGTGATCTTCATGGACAAGGGCGAGATCGTCGAGCAGGCCGCACCGGACGACTTCTTCGACCGGCCGCAGAATGACCGGACCAAGCTGTTCCTGAGCCAGATCCTGCACTAAAACGTTTGGGGCCGCTAAGCGGCCCCAAATCTATCGGTTCAGTTCTCTTCTTCCTGCACCGCCGGCGCCGGTGGCGGTCGCAATCCCACCTCGGCCGTCAGCTTCAACTGCTTGCCGTTGCGCATCACCTCGATGGCCACCTTCTCGCTCGGCTTGATCCGCGCGACCTGGTTCATCGAACGACGGCCATCGCCGGCCGGCTCGCCATTGATGCTGAGGATCACGTCACCCAGCTGCAGGCCCGCGCGCTGCGCCGGTCCATCGCGGAAGATCCCTGCCACGACGATGCCCGGACGTCCTTGCATGCCGAACGACTCGGCCAGTTCCTGGCTCAGCGGCTGCACCTCGATGCCCAGCCAGCCACGGATCACCTGGCCATGCTCGATGATCGACTTCATCACCTCCAGCGCCAGCTTGGTCGGAATGGCGAAGCCGATGCCCTGGGAGCCACCGGACTTGGAGAAGATCGCCGTGTTGATCCCGGTCAGGTTGCCGTTGGCATCCACCAGCGCGCCGCCGGAGTTGCCCGGGTTGATCGCCGCGTCGGTCTGGATGAAGTCCTCGTAGTTGTTCAGCCCCAGCTGGTTGCGTCCGGTGGCGCTGATGATGCCCATGGTCACGGTCTGGCCGACGCCGAACGGGTTGCCGATGGCCAGGGCGACGTCACCGATGCGGATGTTGTCGGAGCGGCCGATGGTGATCGCCGGCAGGTTCTTCAGGTCGATCTTCAGCACCGCGAGGTCGGTTTCCGGGTCGCTGCCGATGACCCGGGCCAGGGTCTCGCGGCCATCCTTGAGCGCCACCACGATCTGGTCGGCACCGGCGGTCACGTGGTTGTTGGTCAGCAGGTAGCCTTCCGGGCTCATGATCACCGCCGAGCCCAGGCTCGACTCCCAGCGCCGCTGCTTGGGCAGGTTGTCACCGAAGAAACGGCGGAACTGCGGATCCTCGAACAGCGGATGGGCTGCCTTGTTGACCACCTTGGTGGTGTACAGGTTGGCCACCGCCGGTGCCGCGTGGATGACCGCGTCGGCGTAGGACACTGGACCCTGGACCACGGCGCCGCTCTGCGGTGCCTGTTGCAGGTTGACATCCTGGCTGGGCAGGCCGACCCATTCGGGAAAACGCTGGATGACCAGCAAGGCGATCAGCACGCCGGTGAACAGCGGCCAGCCGAAGTAACGCAAAGCCTTGAGCATTGAATGAATCCTGGGGGAGTTGGCCCGAGCCGGTAACGCAATGGAGAGGGAAGTATGACCGCGCGCGATCATACGTGGGCAACACCTGCGCAGGAACCGCTAAATCACGTCATGCGTGATCGCGTTCGCCGAATCCCCCAGGTCGCTGCCGCCGGTTTCCCCAAAACAGTCGACGGCCCATAATGATGGCCATTATACGGGGCCTTGCGCCGTGCTGAACTGCTGAATTGAGGAGTCTTTTCCATGGCTGTTGCCCTGACGACCCTGGTCGAGGAAGCCGACCGCTACCTCGGTAGCGCGAAAATCCAGGATTACTGCCCCAACGGCCTGCAGGTCGAGGGGCGCCCCCAGGTGACCCGCATCGTCAGCGGCGTGACCGCCAGCCAGGCGCTGCTGGACGCTGCCGTCGAGGCCGGGGCCGACCTGATCCTGGTGCACCACGGTTATTTCTGGAAAGGCGAGAACCCGTGCATCACCGGGATGAAGCAGCGCCGCTTGAAAACCCTGCTGAAGAACGACATCAGCCTGCTGGCCTACCACCTGCCACTGGACGTGCACCCGGAGGTCGGCAACAACGTGCAACTGGCCCGGCAGCTCGACATCACCGTCGAAGGCCCGCTGGACCCGGCCAACCCGCGGGTGGTCGGCCTCGTCGGTTCGCTGGCCGAGCCGCTGTCGGCGCGGGATTTCGCCCGCCGGGTGAATGACGTGATGGGGCGCGAGCCGCTGCTGGTGGAAGGCCAGGAGGTCATTCGTCGGGTCGGCTGGTGCACCGGCGGTGGCCAGGGCTACATCGACCAGGCGATTGCCGCCGGCGTCGACCTGTTCATCAGCGGCGAAGCCTCCGAGCAGACCTTCCACAGTGCCCGGGAAAACGGCGTCAGCTTCATCGCCGCCGGGCATCACGCCACGGAGCGCTACGGGGTGCAGGCGCTGGGCGACTACCTGGCCCGCCGCTTCGCCCTCGAACACCTGTTCATCGACTGCCCGAACCCGGTGTGAGAGCCCAAACGCCCGGGCATATCCATAGATTGTTTCGTTCTAGTCGGGCGTCTGAATAGAAGTGGGTGCTGTGATAGAGTGACCCGCTCGAACACGGCCCGTCTGGCCGTCCATAAAGATCGTTTTCCCCGTGAGTAGCCATGGTCGACAAGCTGACGCATTTGAAACAGTTGGAGGCGGAGAGCATCCACATCATTCGTGAGGTGGCCGCCGAGTTCGATAACCCGGTGATGCTGTACTCGATTGGCAAGGACTCGGCCGTGATGCTGCATCTGGCACGCAAGGCCTTCTTCCCTGGCAAGCTGCCGTTTCCCGTGATGCACGTCGACACCCAGTGGAAATTCCAGGAGATGTACCGCTTCCGCGACAAGATGGTCGAGGAAATGGGCCTGGAGCTGATCACCCACGTCAACCCCGAGGGTGTGGCGCAGGGTATCAACCCGTTCACCCATGGCAGTTCCAAGCACACCGACATCATGAAGACCCAGGGCCTCAAGCAGGCACTGGACAAGCACGGCTTCGACGCCGCCTTCGGTGGTGCGCGCCGCGACGAAGAGAAGTCGCGGGCCAAGGAGCGCGTCTACTCGTTCCGTGACAGCAAGCACCGCTGGGACCCGAAGAACCAGCGTCCCGAGCTGTGGAACATCTACAACGGCAAGGTCAACAAGGGCGAGTCGATCCGCGTCTTCCCGCTGTCGAACTGGACCGAACTGGACATCTGGCAGTACATCTACCTCGAAGGCATCCCGATCGTGCCGCTGTACTTCGCCGCCGAGCGCGAAGTCATCGAGAAGAACGGCACCCTGATCATGATCGACGACGAGCGCATCCTCGAGCACCTCAGCGACGAGGAAAAGGCCCGCATCGTCAAGAAGAAGGTGCGTTTCCGTACCCTCGGCTGCTACCCGTTGACGGGCGCCGTCGAATCCGAAGCCGAGACCCTGACGGACATCATCCAGGAAATGCTCCTGACCCGTACGTCCGAACGCCAGGGCCGTGTCATCGACCACGATGGCGCCGGTTCGATGGAAGACAAGAAACGCCAAGGCTATTTCTAAGCTTCAAGTTACAAGCGGCAAGCTGCAAGACAGAAGCGGACTGCGTAGTGTCCGCGTTTTGCAAATTGCCGCCTGCATTGCGGCGTACAGGGAGTAGTCGCAGTGGATTTTGAACGGTTGTTGGTATGGCAGAGAAGCAAGCGGTTAGCTGTCGATTTGTATCAGGCTCTCGCTGATTGCCGCGACTTTGGATTCAAGGATCAGATCACACGCTCGGCGGTTTCCGTCCCCTCTAACATCGCTGAGGGTATGGAGCGACGGGGATGGCGGGAAACAGTCTGGTTTCTCAATATTGCCAAAGGATCCTGCGCCGAGTTGCGAACGCAATTGATGATCGCTGGCGAGATTGGCCATTTGCCTCAACGACTGACCAGCGACTTGATTAAAGAAGCCCGCGAGCTTTGCAGAATGCTCAATGGGTTGATCAACAAAATTTCTAACTAGTTGTACGCCGACAAGCTTGCCGCTTGAAGCTTACAGCTTGGAGCTCGAATGAAATGAGTCACCAATCTGATCTGATCAGCGAGGACATCCTCGCCTACCTGGCCCAGCACGAGCGTAAAGAGCTGCTGCGCTTCCTGACCTGCGGCAACGTGGATGACGGCAAGAGCACCCTGATCGGGCGCCTGCTGCACGACTCGAAGATGATCTACGAGGACCACCTCGAGGCCATCACCCGCGATTCGAAGAAAGTCGGCACCACCGGCGAGGAAGTCGATCTGGCGCTGCTGGTCGACGGCCTGCAGGCCGAGCGCGAGCAGGGCATCACCATCGATGTCGCCTACCGCTACTTCTCCACCGCCAAGCGCAAGTTCATCATCGCCGACACCCCGGGCCACGAGCAGTACACCCGCAACATGGCCACCGGCGCGTCCACCTGCGACCTGGCGATCATCCTCGTCGACGCCCGCTACGGCGTGCAGACCCAGACCCGGCGGCACAGCTACATCGCCTCGCTGCTGGGGATCAAGCACATCGTCGTCGCCGTCAACAAAATGGACCTGAAGAACTTCGACGAGCAGGTCTTCGAGTCGATCAAGGCCGACTACCTGAAGTTCGCCGAGGGCATCGACCTCAAGCCGAGCAGCCTGCACTTCGTGCCGATGTCGGCGCTCAAGGGCGACAACGTGGTCAACCGCAGCGAGCGTTCGCCGTGGTACACCGGCCCGGCGCTGATGGAGATCCTCGAGACCGTCGAAGTCGCTGCCGACCGCAACTTCACCGACCTGCGTTTCCCGGTGCAGTACGTCAACCGTCCGAACCTGAACTTCCGTGGCTTCGCCGGCACCATCGCCAGCGGCCTTGTGCACAAGGGCGATGAAATCGTCGTCCTGCCGTCGGGCAAGAGCAGCCGGGTCAAGTCCATCGTCACCTTCGAGGGCGAACTGGAGAACGCCGGTCCCGGCCAGGCCGTGACCCTGACCATGGAAGACGAGATCGACATCTCCCGTGGCGACCTGCTGGTGCATGCCGACAACGTCCCGCCCGTCACCGACCAGTTCGACGCCATGCTGGTGTGGATGGCCGAGGAGCCGATGCTGCCGGGCAAGAAATACGACATCAAGCGCGCCACCAGCTACGTGCCGGGCTCGATCGCCAGCATCACCCACAAGGTCGATGTGAACACCCTGGAGCAGGGCGCCGCCAGCGCACTGCAACTGAACGAGATCGGTCGGGTCAAGGTCGCCCTGGACGCCACGATCGCCCTGGACGGTTACGACAGCAACCGCACCACCGGTGCCTTCATCGTCATCGACCGCCTGACCAACGGCACCGTCGGTGCCGGCATGATCATCGCCCCGCCTGTCCTGCCGCACGGCAGCACTGGCCAGCATGGCAAGCAGGCCCACGTGTCCACCGAGGAGCGTGCCCTGCGCTTCGGCCAGCAGCCGGCCACCGTGCTGTTCAGCGGCCTGTCCGGCGCCGGCAAGAGCACCCTGGCCTACGCCGTCGAGCGCAAGCTGTTCGACATGGGCCGCGCGGTCTACGTCCTCGACGGCCAGAACCTGCGCCATGACCTGAACAAGGGCCTGCCGCAGGACCGCGCCGGTCGCACCGAGAACTGGCGTCGTGCCGCCCACGTGGCGCGGCAGTTCAACGAAGCCGGCATGCTCACCCTGGCCGCCTTCGTCGCCCCGGATGCCGAGGGCCGCGAGCAGGCCAAGGCGCTGATCGGCAAGGACCGTCTGGTCACCGTCTACGTCCAGGCCTCTCCGCTGGCCTGCCGCGAGCGCGATCCACAAGGCCTGTACGCTGCCGGTGGCGACAACATCCCGGGCGAAAGCTTCCCGTACGATGTGCCGCTGAACGCCGACCTGGTCATCGACACCCAGTCCACCAGTGTGGAAGAGGGTGTGAAGCAGGTACTGGATGTGCTGCGTCAGCGTGGTGCGATCTAAGCGCTGCTGCTGAAGTGAAAAAGCCCGCGATGGTGAAGGCCATCGCGGGCTTTTTTATTGGCCGGGAAGCAGGCTCAGATGTGCTTCTCCGACACCGGAATCACCCGTTTCTCCTTCACCGCCTTGTAGGAAAAACTCGAATAGATTTCCTTCACCCCCGGCAGCGACTGCAGGGTTTCCCGGGCGAATTCGCCAAAGGATTCCAGGTCGCGGGCGAGGACTTCGAGGAGGAAGTCGTAACGTCCTGAAATATTGTGGCAGGCGACGATCTCGGGAATCTCCATCAGGCGCTGTTCGAAGGCGCGGGCCATTTCCTTGGTGTGCGAGTCCATCATGATGCTGACGAAGGCGGTCACGCCGAACCCCAGGGCCTTGGGCGAGAGGATCGCCTGGTAGCCGGTGATGTAGCCGCTTTCCTCCAGCAGCTTGACCCGGCGCCAGCAGGGCGAGGTGGTCAGGGCGACGCTGTCGGCCAACTCGGAGATGGTCAGCCGCGCGTTGTCCTGCAGGGCGCCGAGCAGGGCGCGGTCGGTGCGGTCGAGGGCATTGGGCAGGATTTGCCCCGTCTTCAGCGGATCGTGGAATTTCATGCTCGGAAAGCCCCTGAGTGGTGGTCATATTTGGAAAAATATTAGTTCATCCCTGGCATAAGCTTATGGCAATCCAACAAGAGGGCATCGCCATGAGCGGCTCCAGCAAGACCCAGGGATTCGCCACCCGTGCCATTCACCATGGCTACGACCCGCAGGCTCATGGAGGGGCACTGGTGCCGCCGATCTACCAGACGGCCACGTTCGCCTTTCCCACGGTCGAATACGGCGCTGCCTGCTTTGCCGGTGAAGAAGCCGGACATTTCTACAGCCGTATTTCCAACCCCACGCTGGCGCTGCTGGAAAGCCGCATGGCGTCGCTGGAGGGTGGCGAGGCCGCCCTGGCCCTGGCTTCGGGCATGGGGGCGATCACCGCCACCTTGTGGACGCTGCTGCGTCCCGGCGATGAAGTATTGCTGGGCAGCACGCTGTACGGTTGCACCTTCGCGTTTCTGCATCACGGCATCGGCGCGTTTGGCGTCAGGCTCAAGCATGTCGACATGGCCGACCTCAAGGCGGTGGAAGCGGCGATGTCTCCGGCGACGCGGGTGATCTATTTCGAGTCGCCGGCCAACCCCAACATGCACCTCGCAGATATCGCCGGGGTGGCGCGTATCGCCCGGCGCCACGGTGCCACCCTGGTGGTGGACAACACCTATTGCACCCCCTACCTGCAACGACCGCTGGAACTGGGCGCGGACCTGGTGGTGCACTCGGCGACCAAGTACCTCAGTGGCCACGGCGACATCACCGCCGGCCTGGTGATCGGTGCAAAAACCTTGGTGGATCGGATTCGTCTGGAAGGCTTGAAGGACATGACCGGTGCCGTGCTGTCGCCCCACGATGCCGCTCTGCTGATGCGCGGCCTGAAAACCTTGAACCTGCGCATGGAGCGGCATTGCGCCAACGCTCAGGCACTGGCGGAGTTCCTCGGCCGGCAGTCTGAGGTCGAGGTCCTGCATTACCCGGGGCTTGCATCATTCCCTCAGCATGCCTTGGCAAAGAAACAGATGAGTCTGCCGGGCGGCATGCTGGCGTTCGAACTGAAGGGCGGGATCAACGCAGGACGGCGTTTCATGAATGCCCTGCAGCTGTTCTCACGGGCGGTCAGCCTGGGCGATGCCGAGTCCCTGGCGCAGCACCCGGCGAGCATGACGCACTCCAGCTATACGCCGCAGGAACGGGCCCAATACGGGATTTCCGAAGGCCTGGTGCGGCTCTCGGTGGGGCTGGAGGACATCGACGACCTGATCGCCGATGTCCGTCAGGCCCTCAAGGCCCTCGGCTGAACACGCCGACGCCGGAAATGAAAAGGGGCGCCATCGAGGCGCCCCTTTTCATTGTCGCGGATCGTCAGGCGATCAGCGTTTCAGGCCGTAGCTCTCGTCGAGCATGCCCGGGGAGTTCGGTACCTTCGGCGCGTAGTCGCGAGGCACTTCGGTGTCCCGTGGCGGGGTCAGGCGATCGCGCGGGCCCTGGGTGGCATCGGAGTGCAGGGCGGCCAGCAGGCGTTGGCGGGTCAGTTCGTCCAGGGCCAGGCGATTGGCGCCATCGGCCAGGTGATCCTGCACTTCCTGGTAGCTTTGCGTGAGCTTCTTGACCAGAGCCGCGGTGCTGTTGAAGTGGGTCACCACTTCGTTCTGGTAGCTGTCGAAGCGTTCCTGGATATCGTCCAGTTGCCGCTGGGTGCTGCTCGGCGCGGCGTTGGGCAGGAGGCGGGCAACCAGGAAACCAACGACGACACCCACTGCCAGGGCCAGGGTCGGCAACAACCAAACTAAGAGCGAGAGTTCCACGAGTCCTTCCTCTATAAACGGCTTTGCTTTACGTTAACGGCTCGGACCTGCGCTGTATACCGCGACGCATCGCAAATATCTCAGAACAGAATCATTCAGCTAGACGAGTCGACCCTTGCCGGGGTCACGGAGTTTATTCCTTGCTTACCCGCGAAATCCCCGTACTCATCGACGGCCCGGTCGGCCAACTGGAATCCCTCTACCAGGAGGTGCCCGACGCCCACGGTGTCGTGCTGATCTGCCACCCCAACCCGGTGCAGGGCGGGACCATGCTCAACAAGGTGGTGTCGACCCTGCAGCGTACCGCGCGGGATGCCGGCCTGATCACCCTGCGCTTCAACTACCGTGGCGTCGGTGCCAGTGCTGGCAGCCACGACATGGAGACCGGTGAGGTGGACGACGCCGAGGCCGCCGCCGCCTGGCTGCGCGACAAGCACCCCGAGCTGCCGCTGACCCTGCTCGGCTTCTCCTTCGGCGGTTTCGTCGCTGCCGCGCTGGGCGGGCGCCTCGAAGGGCAGGGCGTGGCGCTCAAGCATCTGTTCATGATCGCTCCCGCCGTGATGCGCCTGACCGCTGGCGAGGCCGCACCCGCCAATGTCGCGCTGACGATCGTCCAGCCCGATGCCGACGAAGTGATCGAGCCACGCATCGTCTACGAGTGGTCCGCTGCACTGCCGCACCCCCATGAGCTGCTGAAAGTGGCAGAATGCGGACACTTTTTTCATGGCAAGCTGACCGACCTCAAGGATCTGGTACTGCCGCGTCTTTCGAACTGAGCCAAGCCTGATAAGCGACTACCCATGACTACGCGCATTCTCACCGGCATCACCACCACCGGCACCCCGCACCTGGGCAACTACGCCGGTGCCATCCGCCCGGCGATCCTCGCCAGCCGCCAGCCCGGTGCCGACTCCTTCTATTTCCTCGCCGACTACCACGCCCTGATCAAGTGCGACGACCCGCAGCGCATCCAGCGCTCGCGCCTGGAAATCGCCGCGACCTGGCTGGCCGGTGGCCTGGACTGGGAAAAGGTGACCTTCTACCGCCAGTCCGACATCCCCGAGATCCCCGAGCTGACCTGGCTGCTGACCTGCGTCAGCGCCAAGGGCCTGCTCAACCGCGCGCATGCCTACAAGGCCTCGGTGGACAAGAACCTGGAGAACGGCGAAGACCCGGATGCCGGCGTGACCATGGGCCTGTACAGCTATCCGGTGCTGATGGCCGCGGACATCCTGATGTTCAACGCGCACAAGGTGCCGGTCGGCCGTGACCAGATCCAGCACGTGGAAATGGCCCGGGATATCGGCCAGCGCTTCAACCACCTGTTCGGCAACGGCAAGGACTTCTTCGTCCTGCCGGAAGTGGTGATCGAGGAAAGCGTGGCGACCCTGCCGGGCCTCGACGGACGCAAGATGTCCAAGAGCTACGACAACACCATCCCGCTGTTCAGCAGCGCCAAGGAAATGAAGGACGCGATCTCGCGCATCGTCACCGATTCCCGTGCTCCGGGCGAGGCGAAGGATCCGGACAATTCGCACCTGTTCACCCTGTACCAGGCCTTCTCCACGGCCGAGCAGTCGGCGGCGTTCCGCGACGAACTGCTGCAGGGCCTGGGCTGGGGCGAGGCGAAGCAGCAGTTGTTCCAACTGCTGGACGGCCAACTGAGCGAGTCCCGCGACCGCTACCAGCAACTGATCGCGCGTCCGGCGGACCTCGAAGACATCCTCCTGGCGGGTGCGCAGAAAGCCCGCAAGGTGGCCACGCCGTTCCTCGAGCAACTGCGCGAGGCGGTCGGCCTGCGTTCTTTCCGCACCATCGCCCAGGGCCCGGCCGAAGTGAAGAAGAAAGCCGCGAAGGCGGCGCGTTTCGTCAGCTTCCGTGACGAAGACGGCAGTTTCCGTTTCCGCCTGCTGGGCGCCGATGGCGAGCAACTGCTGCTGTCGCGCAGCTTCGCCGATGGCAAGGCCGCCGGCGCGGTGACCAAGCAGCTGCAGCAGGGCAACCCGCTCGACATCCGCGCCGAAGGCCAGGGCTTCAGCCTGTGGCTGGACGGCGAGGCTGTCGCCGAAGGTCCGCAGTTCGCTGACGACGCTGCCCGCGACGCCGCGATCGAGACCCTGCGTGCCGCCTTGGCGCCTCAACAGGACTGACGGCTTATCGGAAGTCTGATTGCCATTACCCGGGGCCGTCGCTACAGTGACGGCCCGCTTTTGTTGCCTTGCTAACGAATTATGACGCCCCTAGAACGATATCAAGCAGATCTGAAACGTCCCGACTTCTTCCACGACGCGGCGCAGGAAACGGCGGTGCGCCACTTGCAGCGCCTGTACGACGATCTGCTCGCGGCGCAGAACAGCAAGCCGGGCGTGTTCGGCAAGCTGTTCGGCAAGAAGGAGCAGACGCCGGTCAAGGGTCTGTATTTCTGGGGCGGGGTAGGCCGGGGCAAGACCTATCTGGTCGATACCTTCTTCGAGGCGCTGCCGTTCAAGGAAAAGTCCCGGACCCACTTCCACCGCTTCATGAAGCGCGTGCATGAGGAAATGAAGGGGCTCAAGGGCGAGAAGAACCCGCTGACCCTCATCGCCAAGCGCTTCTCCGAAGAGTCGCGGGTGATCTGCTTCGACGAATTCTTCGTGTCCGACATCACCGACGCGATGATCCTCGGCACCCTGATGGAAGAGCTGTTCAAGAACGGCGTGACCCTGGTGGCGACCTCCAACATCGTCCCCGACGGCCTGTACAAGGATGGCCTGCAGCGGGCGCGCTTCCTGCCGGCCATCGCCCTGATCAAGCAGAACACCGAGATCGTCAACGTCGACAGCGGCGTCGACTATCGCCTGCGTCACCTCGAGCAGGCCGAGCTGTTCCACTTCCCGCTCAACGAGGAAGCCCACGAAAGCCTGCGCAAGAGCTTCCGGGCGCTGACGCCGGAATGCACCCAGGCCGTGGAGAACGATGTACTGATCATCGAGAACCGCGAGATCCGCGCGTTGCGTACCTGTGACGACGTGGCCTGGTTCGATTTCCGCGAACTGTGCGACGGTCCGCGCAGCCAGAACGACTACATCGAACTGGGCAAGATCTTCCATGCCGTGCTGCTCAGTGGCGTGGAACAGATGGGCGTGGCGACCGACGACATCGCGCGGCGCTTCATCAACATGGTCGACGAGTTCTACGACCGCAACGTCAAGCTGATCATCTCCGCCGAGGTCGAGCTGAAGGACCTGTACACCGGTGGTCGCCTGACCTTCGAGTTCGCACGGACCCTGAGCCGGTTGCTGGAGATGCAGTCCCACGAATTCCTGGCGCGGGCGCACAAGCCCTGACGACAGCTACAAGCTTCAAGCGACAAGCCGCAAGACTGGAGTGCGAACTGCTCTGGTCTTGCGGCTTGTCGCTTATGCCTTGACGCTGCTTCATGCCTCCTGCATGAACTGCTGCCGATACTGGTTCGGCGACAGCGCGGTGTGCTGCCTGAACAATCGTGCGAAGAAGCTGGCATCGTCGTAGCCGACTTCATAGCTGATGGTCTTGATGCTCTTCCGCGTCCCGGAGAGCAATCCCTTCGCCGTCTCGATGCGCAGCCGCTGCAGGTAGTGCAGGGGCTTGTCGCCGGTGGCGCTCTGGAAGCGGCGCATGAAGTTGCGGATGCTCATGCCATGGTTGCGTGCGACGTCCTCGAAGCGGAACTTGTCGGCGAAGTGCTCTTCGAGCCAGTGCTGGATCTGCAGGATGATCACGTCCTGATGCAGCTTCTGCCCGCCGAAGCCCATGCGTCCCGGGGTGTAGTTGCGCTGCACTTCATAAAGGATGTCGCGGGCCACGGCCTGGGCGACATTGGCGCCGCAGAAGCGCTCGATCAGATAGATGTACAGGTCGCAGGCCGAAGTGGTACCGGCGGCGCAGAACAGGTTGTCGGCGTCGGTGAGGTGCTTGTCCTGGTTCAGGTTGACCTTGGGGAAGCGTTCGGCGAACTGGTTGAAGAAGCGCCAGTAGGTGGTCGCCTCCTTGCCGTCCAGCAGCCCCGCCTCGGCCAGCCAGAACACGCCGCTGGCTTCGCCGCACAGCACCGCGCCACGGGCATGCTGCTGGCGCAGCCAGGGCAGGACCTGTGGATAGCGCTGGCACAAGGCCGAGAAATCGTCCCAGAACGCCGGAAGCACGATCACGTCGGCTTCTTCCAGGCCGCTGTCGACCGGGACCAGGACGTCGCTGAAGCTGCGCACCGGCTCGCCATCGGGGCTGACCAGGCGGGTCTCGAACATCGGCTGCAGGCTCAGGCCCAGCTGCTTGGCGTAGCGCAGGCTGGCCAGGTGGAAGAAATCCTTGGCCTGCATCAGGGTCGAGGCGAACACCTTGTCGATGGCAAGGATGCTGACGCGCCGCAGGGGCACGTTGGGTTGGGTAAACATCATGTTCATTATTCTTATAGGGGAGAGTGGTCAATCACCGGCTGGATCGTCTTATTTTTTGGCGATTGTGTCCAGCTTCCCGTCCGTGACCGATACCCGAGTCGTGTCCTGGGTCGCGTCGTGGTCGGTCACGGAAAAAGATCCGGAAAATCAGCTTGATATTTTCTCGGTAACCCGGATAATCCGCCGTCTCTTTCTACGGTGGAAGTGATGCCCCGCCGCTGAAAAAGAACCCCTGCCAAGTATTGAACGCGCTGACCCGAGCCCCCGAAAGCGTTCGTATGCGGCTGCCTTTGACCTTGTCAAAGTAAGCACTATTCAGTAAGATTCGCCGTCTATTTTTCGCTGGGCGGCCTCTGAGGCTTATTAAAGAATGAAAACTTTTACTGCTAAACCGGAAACAGTAAAACGCGACTGGTTCGTCGTTGACGCTGCTGGTCAGACCCTGGGTCGTCTGGCCACTGAAATCGCGAGCCGTCTGCGTGGCAAGCACAAGCCAGAATACACCCCTCACGTTGACACCGGCGACTACATCGTCGTGATCAACGCCGAGCAGGTACGTGTCACTGGTGCCAAGACTTCGGACAAGATGTACTACTCCCACTCCGGCTTCCCGGGCGGTATCAAGGAGATCAACTTCGAGAAGCTGATCGCCAAGGCCCCTGAGCGCGTGATCGAGACCGCGGTTAAAGGCATGCTGCCGAAGAACCCGCTGGGTCGCGACATGTACCGCAAGCTGAAGGTGTATGCGGGTGCCAACCACCCTCATGCCGCTCAACAGCCTCAAGAACTGAAGATTTAACGGAGTAGTTCATTATGTCGGCGACTCAAAATTACGGCACTGGCCGTCGCAAGACTGCAACCGCTCGCGTTTTCCTGCGTCCGGGCACTGGCAACATCTCCATCAACAACCGTTCTCTCGACACCTTCTTCGGTCGTGAAACCGCGCGCATGGTCGTTCGCCAGCCGCTGGAACTGACCGAGACCACCGAGAAGTTCGACATCTACGTCACCGTCATCGGTGGTGGTGTCAGCGGTCAAGCCGGTGCGATCCGTCACGGTATCACCCGCGCTCTGATGGACTACGACGAGTCCCTGCGTGGCGCCCTGCGCCGTGCTGGCTACGTCACCCGCGACGCTCGTGAAGTCGAGCGTAAGAAAGTGGGTCTGCGTAAAGCACGTAAGCGTCCACAATACTCGAAGCGTTAATTCGCTCAGAGTTTCAAAAAAAGCCCGGTTCCAAGTGGAACCGGGCTTTTTTTATGTCTTGAATAAAGGGGGTCGGCCATTCGTGTGACAACTTGCCGCATAGACGCAGATCAACACCTGCGCGGGATGCAGGCCTTTGGCCAGAGTAATAACCTTGTCAGTCATGGGTCTTTTCTTTACCATGCGGCAAATTTTTAGCGCTTCAGAAATTACTTAGTAGATGCCTGTTTCAACAGGCCACAAAGCTGATGGGAGAGGACTGAATGAGCAATGACGGCGTCAATGCAGGCCGGCGTCGCTTCCTGGTTGCAGCCACATCCGTTGTGGGTGCCGCGGGAGCGGTGGGGGCTGCGGTCCCGTTCGTAGGGTCATGGTTCCCCAGTGCCAAGGCGAAAGCTGCCGGTGCACCGGTGAAGGTCAATATTGCCAAGGTCGAGCCTGGGCAGCAGTTGGTGGCCGAGTGGCGTGGTCAGCCGGTTTTCATCGTCCGTCGTACCGAGGAGATCCTTGGTAATTTGAAGAAGATCACCGGAGATCTCTCTGATCCGGAGTCCAAGAACTCGGTCCAGCCGACTTACGTCGACCCGTCGAACCGTTCGATCAAACCGGAAATCCTGGTTCTCGTCGGCCTCTGCACCCACCTGGGTTGCTCGCCGACTTTCCGCCCTGAAGTCGCTCCCGCCGACCTCGGTCCGAAGTGGGTCGGTGGCTATTTCTGCCCTTGCCACGGCTCCCACTACGACCTCGCTGGCCGCGTCTACAAGTCTCAGCCCGCACCGCTCAACCTGCCGGTGCCACCGCATTCGTATGAGTCGGATGACGTCATCGTCGTCGGCGTCGATCAGGAGAAAGCGTGATGAGCAAGTTCATGGAATGGGTGGATGCCCGCTTCCCCGCCACCAAGATGTGGGAAGATCACCTGAGCAAATATTACGCACCGAAGAACTTCAACTTCCTGTACTTCTTCGGCTCCCTGGCGCTGCTGGTGCTGGTCAACCAGATCGTGACCGGCGTCTGGCTGACCATGAGCTTCACCCCTTCGGCCGAAGAGGCGTTCGCCTCGGTCGAGTACATCATGCGCGACGTCGAGTACGGCTGGATCCTGCGCTACCTGCACTCCACCGGCGCGTCGGCGTTCTTCATCGTCGTCTACCTGCACATGTTCCGCGGCCTGCTCTACGGCTCCTACCAGAAGCCGCGCGAACTGGTGTGGATCTTCGGCATGCTGATCTACCTGGCTCTGATGGCCGAAGCCTTCATGGGCTACCTGCTGCCGTGGGGCCAGATGTCCTACTGGGGTGCCCAGGTGATCATCTCGCTGTTCGGTGCCATCCCGGTGATCGGCGATGACCTGACCCAGTGGATCCGTGGTGACTACCTGATTTCCGGCATCACCCTGAACCGCTTCTTCGCCCTGCACGTGATCGCGCTGCCGATCGTGATTCTCGGCCTGGTGGTCCTGCACATTCTTGCGCTGCACGAAGTGGGTTCGAACAACCCCGATGGTGTCGACATCAAGAAGAAAAAGGACGAAAACGGCATCCCGCTGGATGGCATTCCGTTCCACCCTTACTACACCGTGAAAGACATCGTCGGCGTGGTGGTCTTCCTCTTCGTGTTCTGTGCCGTGGTGTTCTTCTTCCCGGAAATGGGTGGTTATTTCCTGGAGAAACCGAACTTCGAACAGGCCAACGCCTTCAAGACCCCCGAGCACATCGCACCGGTCTGGTACTTCACTCCGTTCTACGCAATCCTGCGGGCGGTTCCCGACAAGCTCTTCGGCGTCATCGCCATGGGCGCGGCGATCGCGGTGCTGTTCGTCCTGCCGTGGCTGGACCGCAGTCCGGTGCGCTCGATGCGCTACAAGGGCTGGCTGAGCAAGATCTGGCTGGTGGTGTTCTGCATCTCCTTCGTGATCCTCGGCGTGCTCGGTGTTCTGGCGCCGACCCCAGGCCGCACGCTGCTCTCGCAGGTATGTACCTTCCTGTATTTCGCCTACTTCATTCTGATGCCGTTCTACACCAGGCTTGAGAAGACCAAACCGGTTCCGGAAAGGGTGACTGGCTGATGAAAAAGCTATTTGCAGTATTGATTCTGGCAGTGATGCCCGCGTTGACCTTCGCTGCCGGCGAGCACGGCCCGGAACTGGACAAGGTCGATATCGACCTGGCCGACAAGGCCGCCATGCAGGACGGTGCACGTACCTTTGCCAACTATTGCATGGGTTGCCACAGCGCCAAGTTCCAGCGTTACGAGCGCGTTGCCGATGACCTGGGCATCCCCCACGAGCTGATGCTGGAGAAGCTGGTGTTCACTGGCGCGAAGATCGGCGACCACATGAACACCGGCATGCAGCCGGCCGACGCCAAGGTCTGGTTCGGTGCCGCGCCGCCTGACCTGACGCTGGTCGCCCGGGTTCGCGGTACCGACTGGCTGTACAGCTACCTGCGTGGCTTCTACGAGGATCCTGCACGTCCATGGGGCGTCAACAACAAGATCTTCCCCAACGTCGGTATGCCGAACGTGCTGGTGGGCCTGCAAGGTCGCCAGGTCGTGGGTTGCAAGCAGATCCAGACCGTTGTCGATGGCAAGAAGCAATTCGACCCGCTGACGGGCGCTCCGCTGACCCATGAAGCCTGCGACCAGCTGACCATCGTGCCGAAATCCGGTACCCTGAGCGAAGAGCAGTTCGACGAGAAGGTCAAGAACCTGGTGACCTTCCTGGCCTATTCGGCCAACCCGGTCAAGCTGGAAAGCCAACGCATCGGTACCTATGTACTGCTGTACCTGGCCTTCTTCTTCGTATTCGCCTACCTGCTCAAGCGCGAATACTGGAAGGACGTGCACTGATCACGCAGTAATTTCTGGTAGTTGAACGCGCGCCCTGGGGCGCCTCCGGAGTTCGGAGGTATCCCCAGGGCGCGTTTGCGTTTATAGCTTTTACCCTTCATGCGAGGAGGAACCCTATGGGCATGACCAACCGGTTGGCCTGCTACTCCGACCCCGCTGACCACTATTCTCATCGGGTGCGCATCGTTCTCGCCGAGAAGGGTGTCAGCGTCGAGATCATCGACGTCGCGGCAGGCAGCCAGCTGCCCCGGCTGCTGGAGGCCAATCCGTATGGCACCCTGCCGACCCTGGTCGATCGCGACCTGGCGTTGTATGAGTCCATGGTGGTAATGGAATACCTCGATGAGCGTTACCCGCATCCGCCGCTGTTGCCGGTCTATCCGGTGGCGCGGGCGAACAGTCGGCTGTTGATTCACCGTATCCAGCGTGACTGGTGTGCGCTGGTGGATCAGATTCTCGATCCGCGGGCCAAGGACGCCAGTCGCGCCCAGGCGCGCAAGGAACTGCGCGAGAGCCTGACCGGGGTTTCCCCGTTGTTCGCCGACAAGCCCTGTTTCCTCAGTGAGGAGCAAAGTCTGGTGGATTGTTGTCTACTCCCCATATTGTGGCGTTTGCCACTCTTGGGTATCGAATTGCCACGGCAGGCCAAACCCCTGCTGGACTATATGGAGCGACAGTTTGCCCGCGAGCCTTTCCAGGCGAGCCTGTCCGCTGCCGAACGAGAAATGCGCAAGCTTTAAGGAGCTGTTGATGAACTCCAGTCGCCCCTACCTGGTGCGTGCACTGTACGAGTGGATCGTGGATAACGATTGCACGCCCCATATCCTGGTGAATGCCGAGTACCCGGCGGTACAGGTGCCCCAGGGTTTCGCCAGCGACGGCCAGATTGTCCTGAATATCTCGCCGAACGCGGTGCGCGGCCTGCAGATGGAAAACGACGCAGTCAGTTTCGAAGGTCGCTTCGGCGGCGTGGCGCACAGCCTGTACGTGCCGATCAGTGCCATCCTCGGAATCTATGCCCGTGAGAATGGCCAGGGCATGGTCTTCGAGCTGGAGCCGCCGATGGTCGACGACGAAGACGATGTCGAGCCGGATGACGACGGTCCCCCGGATGGCGGGCAGCCGCCGCGCCCAAGCGGGCGACCGAGCCTGAAAGTGGTGAAATGAAAAAAGGCGACCTTCGAGGTCGCCTTTTTCATGGGGCCGATCTTGCCGGTCAGTCGATGTATTCGAACAGCTTGACGATCTTCTGCACGCCGGACACGCCCTGCACCACGCTGGTCGCGCGGGCGGCTTCTGCCTGGGTCACCAGGCCGAGCAGGTAGACGATGCCGTTCTCGGTCACCACTTTGATCCGCGAGCCCGGGACGCTGTTGTCGGCGTACATCTGGGTCTTGATCTTGGTGGTCAGCCAGGCGTCGTTGTTGCGCGCCAGCAGCGAGGAGGGCTGCAGGACCTGCAGCTCGTTGTGCACCTTCTTGACTTTCTGTACCTGGCTGGCGGTCTGTTCGGCCAGGCTCTTCAGGTCGGCCCGCGGGGTCTGGCCGGCGAGCAGGACGATACCGTTGAAGCTGCTGACGACGATGTGCGAGTTCTGGTCCAGGTCTGGGCTGGCCTTGGCTATGTTGACCGCGACCTTGGTCTCGATCAGCGAGTCGTCGATCTTGCTGCCCAGGGTGCGGGTGCCACGGTCATCATCGATCGGTGCTTCACGGCTGGCGTTGATCACCGAGCTGCAACCGGTCAGGCTCAGGCACAGGGTGAGGGCCATCAGGCCGAAGCGTTTTGCGGTCATTCTTCACTCCCGAACAGTTGGCTGTCGATCAGGTCGCAGAGGCAGTGGATCGCCAGCAGGTGGACTTCCTGGATACGTGCGGTGACATTGGCGGGTACGCGAATCTCGACATCTTCCGGCAGCAGCAGCGAAGCCATGCCGCCGCCGTCGCGCCCGGTCAGAGCTACGACAATCATTTCGCGATCATGTGCGGCCTGGATCGCCTGAATGATGTTCGCCGAGTTGCCGCTGGTGGAAATCGCCAGCAGCACATCGCCTGGTTGGCCAAGGGCGCGGATCTGCTTGGAGAAGATTTCGTTGTAGCTGTAGTCGTTGGCGATCGAGGTGATGGTCGAGGTGTCGGTGGTCAGGGCGATCGCCGGCAGGCTCGGGCGCTCGCGCTCGAAGCGGTTGAGCAGTTCCGAGGAGAAGTGCTGGGCGTCGCCGGCCGAGCCGCCATTGCCGCAGGCGAGCATCTTGCCTTCGTTCAGCAGGGCGTTGACCATGATCTGGCTGGCTTGCTCGATGTGGGGTGCAAGAACTTCCATCGCCTGTTGCTTGGTGTTGATGCTGGCCTGGAAAAGCTGGCGAATTCGGGATTGCATGTCCATCAGTGTGACCTTAAATGGGGCTGGCCGGGCGGGGATTGAAAGGCTCCCGGCACATGTCTGTGCAGCCCGCGAAGCAAAGAGCAAAAAGTTGAATGGGTAAAGACGCGTCCGTCGGTACGGGGGTCAGCTGTCGAAGGCATTGCGCAACCAGTCGAGCGGTTGTCCCGAGTGGCCACTGCCTTGCAAAGCGATTACATCGAAACGGCAGGGGTGGTTGGCCCAGCGTGGTTCCTCCATCAGGAAATGCTGCGCGGCGAGCGTGAGCTTTTCCTGTTTGCGGGCATCGATGCTGCCGAGGGCGCCGCCAAAGCCTGCATGCAGGCGATAGCGAACTTCGACGAATACTACTGTATCGCGGTCGAGCATGACCAGATCAAGCTCGCCGCGTTTGCACCGCCAGTTTCGCGCCAGAAGCTGCAGGCCCTGGCCCAGAAGGTAGTCCAGGGCCTGTTGCTCGGCCGCCATTCCGGCGGCCTGGCGCGAAGGCATGGGCATCAGCGCGGGGTGTCGGGCAGGCGCTTGACCTGGCCACCGGCGAACTCGGCCCATGGCAACTGGCGTTCGATGCGCTGGCCAGGGCTCATGCCGAGGCTGCCGGAAAGGCCTTCGATGCGGTTGTCCGGCAGGGTTTTCAGCTGGCCCAGGCGCGGTGCCAGGCTATAGGCGTCGACGCCCATCGCGTACAGGCGGCCCAGGCTGCCGGCAGCTTGCGGCCATTGCTGAACCACTTGCTGGCGCAGGCTGTTGGTGTTGTCGAGCAGCCACGGGGTTTCGCAGAAGCGAATGCCGGTCATGTCGTTGTACTGGTTGACGTCGCCGCTGGCGCTGTAGACGTTGGAGGTGGCGTAGACCGGCACGTCACCCGCGTACTGGAAGTTCAGGGTCGGCTTGATCTGCTGGGCCTGCTGCGGGGTCGAGGCGAGGAAGATGAAGTCGATGTCCTGGCGTCGCGACGGCTGTGCCGAAACGTTGCCGCCCACGGTGCTCTGCAGGCTCTTGGCGCGACCTTCGCTCTGACGCAGCTGGAACAGGTCGGCGATCTGCTGGGCCAGGGCCACCGGCTGGGCGACGCGCTCGGCGGCGATCAGGGTGCCGCCCTTGGCTTGCCAGTCCTGGCGGAAGGCGTTGAGCACACGGTCGCCCCATTCACCGCTCGGGACCAGGGCCACGGCGCGGCGCATGCCATCGGCGTAGGCGCGGCGGGAGACTTCGCGGGCTTCGTCCTCGGCGGCGAGGCCGAACTGGAACAGTTGTGGCGGATTGCTCTGACCGGCATCGCTGTAGTTCAGGGCCAGGGTGGTGATCGGCAGTTGCGGGTAGGCGGCGAGCTGCTTGACCAGTGGCTTCTCCAGCGGGCCGACGACCAGTTGCACGCCGGCGGCCTGGGCCTGGCGGTAGAAGTCGTCGAGGGAGGTCAGGCGCGAGCTGTCGAAGACCTGGATCGCCGGTGGATTCTGTCCGGCCTGCTGGGCCTGGAAGTGCGCGGCCATGAAGCCGTCGCGCAAGGCGCGGGCGACACCGGCCAGTTGGCCTTCCTGTGGCAGCAGCAGGGCGATCTTGTTCAGTGGCTGGCTGGTCAGGCTTTTGAGTTTCACCAGCGGCGAAGGTAGCTGCAGGGCCGCGGGGTGGTTCGGGTTCTGGGCTTTCCAGGTGTCGATGGCGGCCTGTTGCTGCTCCAGGGTGCCGGCGCTCTTCACGGCGAGAGCCAGGCTGGCCCAGCCGCCGAGGGTATCGCCGCCGGTGTTTTGCAGTTGCTCGGGCGGCAGGGCGGCGACCAGGTTCCAGATGGCGTCATTGTTGGCTGCGGCAGCATCGCCACTCAGCAGGGGAGCCAGGGCGGTGCGCTCCTTGGCGGCGGCGAGGGTCTGGCCGTCGGCTTCGAGCGCGGCGGCATGAACGCTGCGGGTACGAGCCTGCAGATCGGCCGGCAGTTCGTTCAGGTGGGCCAGGCTGGGATGGCTCAGGGCAGTCAGTGCGGCTTTCGGCTGGTTGCGGCCCAGGGCCAGTTCCGCCGAAAGGGTGCTGGCGAACACCTGCTGGGCCGGTTTCAGCGAATCGATCTGCACTTGTTCGAGAATGCGTGAGGCGCGTGCATTGTCTTTTTGTCGATAGGCCTGGTCGGCAGCGCTCAGGCGCAGCAGCGCGGCTTTCTCCGGCGTCTTGCTGTTGGCCGCCTGCTCGAGCAATTGCTCGATGCTGGCATCCGGTGTGCGTGGCAGTTCGCCCAGGCTGGACGAGGGCGAACTGGCGCAGGCTGCCAGCAGGGCAGCGAGGCAGAGGGCTGAGAGCAGCCGCAGGCATGAGATCATGTACGGGTCCTGTTACTCGATCAAATAGCCTGCAATTGTACCCAAGCGCTGGCCGGGGCGCGATCTTGCTGGCGTGAAACCTTCGCTACAGGTCGCCGGAAGTGCCTTCGAAGGGGAATTGTTGCCGGCGATCACGCTACAATGGCGGCTTTCATCAAGATGACAGGTATGTGCTGTGACCGATGCTCCAGGTGCTTCCAATCCCGCAACCGGGACTCTCTATGTAGTGGCGACGCCCATCGGCAACCTGGATGACATCAGCGCACGGGCCTTGAAGGTGCTGGCTGGAGTCACGCTGATCGCCGCGGAAGACACCCGTCATTCGATCCGCCTGCTGCAACATTTTGGTATCAATACGCCGCTGGCGGCTTGTCACGAGCATAACGAGCGCGACGAGGGCGGGCGCTTCCTGACCCGCCTGCTGGCTGGGGACGACGTCGCGCTGATTTCCGATGCGGGTACGCCGCTGATTTCCGATCCTGGCTATCACCTGGTGCGCCAGGCCCGGGCCGCCGGGATCAACGTGGTGCCGGTGCCGGGTGCCTGCGCGCTGATCGCCGCGTTGTCGGCGGCGGGGCTGCCTTCCGATCGCTTCATCTTCGAAGGGTTCCTGCCGGCCAAGGCAGCCGGGCGCCAGGCGCGCCTGAACCTGCTGAAGGAAGAACCTCGGACCCTGATTTTCTATGAGGCACCGCACCGCATCCTCGAGTGCCTGCAGGACATGGAGGCGATTTTCGGCGGCGAGCGCCCGGCGGTGCTCGGACGTGAACTGACCAAGACCTTCGAGACGCTCAAGGGGCTGCCGCTGGAGCAACTGAGGGCGTTCGTCGAGAGCGACAGCAATCAGCAGCGTGGCGAGTGCGTGGTGCTGGTGGCAGGCTGGAGTGCGCCCGAGGATGAGCAGTCGGTGAGTGGCGAAGTGCTGCGCATCCTCGATCTGCTGCTGGCGGAGATGCCGCTCAAGCGTGCGGCGGCGTTGGCTGCGGAAATTACCGGGGTGCGGAAGAATGTGCTCTATCAAATCGCATTGGAGAAACAGAAAAACAAATGATGTCACAGTGATATTATTTGTTTTGTCACTTGTTCTTGGAGCCCGCTCCCGTTAATCTTTCACGCGGAGAGTCGATTGGACAGTCGCTGCCTTCTTTTGTTCCGCAAAAGTAGGGGGAGGAAAGTCCGGGCTCCATAGGGCAGAGTGCCAGGTAATGCCTGGGAGGCGTGAGCCTACGGAAAGTGCCACAGAAAATAACCGCCTAAGCACTTCGGTGCCGGTAAGGGTGAAAAGGTGCGGTAAGAGCGCACCGCACGTCTGGTAACAGTTCGTGGCTAGGTAAACCCCACTCGGAGCAAGACCAAATAGGGTTCCATTGGCGCGGCCCGCGTTGGAACCGGGTAGGTTGCTAAAGACGTCCAGTGATGGCCGTCGTAGAGGAATGACTGTCCTCGACAGAACCCGGCTTACAGATCGACTCTCCACTCCCTCCTTTTCTCTGCTGGATTCGATAGCAGAAGCGCTTCGGTAATACCAAAAAAGTCTTACTCTTAATAAATCACTTTAACTTCGCACTCTATTCATTTGAGTGAACTCGCGTTTCTGCCCCGAAATCCCCTCCCAAGTAGTCCATTGTCTGCCCTTGTTACGCTAAATCGCCGATCTGTAAGGGTTTTCCTTATATGCGCGCCTTGACGGTGCGGTAGGCGGATTCCTATAGTGTGCGCAAGTGGCAGAAAGTGGCATGAAGTGGGTTTTCAGACACAAAAAAGCTAACATTTAGGGAAGCGCAGCCGTGTTCCGCGGAGCAAACGCCATCAACCTCGACGCCAAGGGTCGTCTCGCCATGCCGAGTCGGTACCGTGACGAGCTTGATTCGCGCAGTTCCGGACAACTGATCGTGACGATCGACGCTGTGGATCCCTGCTTGTGTGTGTACCCGCTCGATGAGTGGGAGCTGATTGAAGCCAAGTTGCGCGCCTTGCCGTCGTTACGCGAAGAGAACCGTCGCCTGCAGCGTCTGCTGATCGGCAATGCGGTGGATCTGGAGCTCGATGGCAGTGGGCGTTTTCTGGTTCCGCCACGTCTGCGCGAATACGCCAAGCTCGACAAGCGCGCGGTGCTGGTGGGGCAACTGAACAAATTCCAATTGTGGGACGAGGATGCCTGGAATGCTGTTTCCGCAGCGGACCTGGCAGCCATTCAACAACCGGGCGCCATGCCTGATGAACTGCGTGATCTGATCCTGTGACTATTGATAGCGGCTTTAACCACATCACCGTGCTACTGAACGAAGCCGTGGAGGCTCTTTCGGTGCGCGCCGATGGCTGCTATCTGGACGGCACTTTCGGGCGTGGCGGTCATAGTCGCCTGATCCTGCAGAACCTTGGGCCGGAGGGGCGCCTGCTGGGGTTCGACAAGGACCCTCAAGCGATTGCCACGGGGCAAGCGCTGGCGGCCGAAGACGGCCGCTTTGTCGTTGTGCAGCGCAGTTTTGCCGAACTGGGCGCGGAAGTGCTTGCGCGTGGCCTGGCAGGCAAGGTCAGCGGCGTGCTGTTCGACCTCGGCGTGTCCTCGCCGCAACTCGATGACCCGGAGCGCGGTTTCAGCTTCCTCAATGACGGCCCACTGGACATGCGCATGGATCCGTCCCGTGGCATCAGCGCTGCCGAGTTCATTGCCAGTGCCCCCGAAGAGGAAATCGCCCGCGTATTCAAGGAATACGGTGAAGAGCGCTTCGCCAGGCGCATGGCTCGCGCCGTGGTCATGCGTCGTGAAGAGCAGCCGTTCACCCGCACCGCCGACCTGGCGGAAGTGCTCAAGGTCGCCAACCCGGCCTGGGAAAAGGGCAAGAACCCGGCAACCCGTGCCTTCCAGGGCCTGCGTATCCACGTCAACAACGAGCTGGGCGATCTCGAGACCGGTCTCGAAGCGGCGCTGGATGCGCTGGAAATCGGTGGCCGTCTGGCGGTGATCAGCTTCCACTCGCTCGAAGACCGCATCGTCAAGCTGTTCATGCGCAAGCTGGCCAAGGGCGAGCAGGACAACCTGCCACGCAACCTGCCGGTCCAGCACAAGCCGTTCGAGCCACGCATCAAGCTGATCGGCAAGGCCCAGTTCGCGTCAGACGCCGAACTCAAGGCCAACCCGCGCTCGCGCAGCGCGGTCATGCGTGTGGCGGAGAAGCTGCGGTGAGCAGGCTCTATGCCAAACCCTTGCCAGGCGGGAGCTTCCTGATGCTCCTGCTTTTCATTGGCGTGCTCGTGTCTTCGGTGGCGGTGTCCTATAGCGCGCACTGGAACCGGCAGTTGCTCAATACCCTTTATGGCGAACTCAACGAGCGCGACAAGGCGCAGGCCGAGTGGGGCCGCCTGATTCTCGAACAAAGCACCTGGACGGCCCACAGCCGTATCGAGACCCTGGCCACCGAACAGCTGAAAATGCGCGTTCCCGCCGCTGACGAAGTGCGGATGGTGGCGCCATGATGAAGCTCGAGGGCGCTCTCTACCCGTGGCGTTTCCGCGTCGTGCTGGGGCTGCTCGCCCTGATGGTCGGTGCCATTGCCTGGCAGATCATCAACCTGCAGGTTATCGATCGCGACTTCCTCAAGGGCCAGGGTGATGCCCGCAGCCTGCGCCATATCCCGATTCCGGCGCACCGCGGACTGATCACTGACCGTAACGGTGAGCCCCTGGCCGTCAGTACCCCGGTCACGACCCTGTGGGCCAACCCCAAGGAAATGCAGTTTGCCAAGGACCGCTGGCCGGCGCTGGCCGCAGCGATCAGGCAGGACCCCAAGCAACTGACCGAGCGCCTGGAGCAACAGGCGAACAAGGAATTCATCTACCTGGTCCGCGGCCTGACCCCGGAGCAGGGGCAGGTGGTGCTCGATCTCAAGGTTCCCGGTGTCTACGGCATCGAGGAATTTCGGCGTTTCTACCCCGCCGGCGATGTGGCGGCGCACATGGTCGGTTTCACCGACCTCGACGACCATGGTCGCGAAGGGGTCGAGCTGGCCTATGACGAGTGGCTGGCCGGCGTGCCCGGCAAGCGGCAGGTGATCAAGGACCGGCGCGGTCGCTTGATCAAGGATGTCCAGGTCACCAAGAACGCCAAGGCCGGAAAGACCTTGGCGTTGTCGATCGACCTGCGCCTGCAGTACCTGGCTACCCGTGAGCTGCGCAATGCCATCGCCGAACAGGAAGCCAAGGCCGGCAGCCTGGTGATCATGGACGTGAAGACTGGCGAAGTGCTGGCCATGGTCAACCAGCCGACATACAACCCGAACAACCGCCGCAGCATGTTCCCGGCGGCGATGCGCAACCGCGCGATCATCGACGTGTTCGAGCCCGGTTCGACGGTCAAGCCGCTGTCGATGAGCGCCGCGTTGCAGAGTGGGCGCTGGAAGCCGAGCGACAAGGTCGAAGTCTATCCAGGCACCCTGCAACTGGGGCGCTACACCATTCGTGACGTGTCCAAGACCGAAGGCCCGATCCTCGACCTGACCGGCATCCTGATCAACTCCAGTAACGTCGGCATGTCGAAGGTTGCCTTCGATATCGGTGGCGAGGCGATCTACCGGGTGATGTCGCAGCTTGGCCTGGGCCAGTACACCGGCCTGGGTTTCCCCGGCGAACGCGTCGGCAACCTGCCGAATCACCGCGAGTGGCGCAAGGCCGAGACCGCGACGCTGTCGTATGGCTACGGCCTGTCGGTAACCGCCCTGCAACTGGTGCACGCCTACGCGGCCCTGGCCAACGACGGCAAGATGGTGCCGCTGAGCATTCTCAAGGTGGACAAGGCGCCCGAGTCGACCCAGGTGGTGCCGAAGGAAACCGCGGAAACCATCCAGCAGATGCTGCAGCAGGTGATCGAGGCGCCGCGCGGGGTGTTCCGTGCGCAGGTGCCGTCCTATCACGTCGCTGGCAAGAGTGGTACCGCACGTAAAGCCACCATCGGCTCCAAGGGCTACACCGAGAACGCCTACCGTTCGCTGTTCGCCGGCTTCGGCCCGATGAGCGATCCGCGTTATGCCATCGTCGTGGTGATCGACGAGCCGAGCAAGGGCGGCTACTTCGGTGGCCTGGTCTCGGCGCCGGTATTCAGCAAGGTCATGTCGGGCACCCTGCGGTTGATGAACGTTCCGCCGGACAACCTGCCTACGTCCCAGCAGCAAGCCGATGCTGCGCCCGCCAAAGGAGGGCGCGGTTGATGACGATGCCATTGAGCAAACTGTTCGCCAATGCCAGCAGCGATCCGCTGATTCGCGAACTGACCCTGGACAGCCGCAACGTGCGGCCTGGTGATCTGTTCCTGGCCGTGCCGGGGGCCAAGGTCGATGGCCGCGACCATATCGCCGATGCGCTGAAACGCGGTGCGGCAGCGGTGGCCTATGAAGTGCAGGGCGCTACCGTCCTGCCGATCACCGAGGCACCCTTGATTCCGGTGAAGGGCCTGATTGCCCAGCTGTCGGATATCGCCGGACGTTTCTATGGTGAGCCGAGCCGCCTGCTGGACCTTGTCGGCGTCACCGGGACCAACGGCAAGACCAGCGTCACCCAACTGGTGGCCCAGGCACTCGACCGGCTTGGCCAGCGCTGCGGCCTGATCGGCACCCTCGGTACCGGCTTCCATGGCGCACTGCAAAGCGGTCGCCTGACCACGCCCGATCCGCTCGCGGTGCAGTCGACCCTCAACGACCTGAAGAAGGCCGGGGCTCGCGCCGTGGCCATGGAAGTGTCGTCTCACGCGCTGGCACAGGGCCGGGTAGCCGCCCTGGCGTTCGACATCGTGGTGATGACCAACCTTTCCCGCGACCACCTCGACTATCACGGCAGCATGGAGGCCTACAAAGCCGCCAAGGCCAAGCTGTTCGCCTGGTCGAACCTGCGTTGCCGGGTGGTGAACCTGGACGATGACTTCGGTCGCGAGCTGGCCGCCGAGCAGCGCGAGTCGCGCCTGATCAGCTACAGCCTGACGGACCCGGCGGCCACCTTGTACTGCCGCGAAGCCACCTTCGACGATGACGGCGTACGCGCCGTTCTGGTGACGCCGCAGGGCGAGCACATGCTGCGCAGCAGCCTGCTGGGCCGCTTCAACCTTAGTAACATGCTGGCGGCGGTCGCTGCCCTGCTGGCGATGGATCACCCGCTCGACGAAATTCTCAAGGTCACCGCGAAGCTGGAAGGGCCGGTCGGCCGCATGCAGCGTCTCGGCGGTGGCAGCAAGCCGTTGGTGGTGGTCGACTACGCCCACACCCCGGATGCCCTGGAAAAGGTCCTCGAAGCCCTGCGTCCGCACGCCCGTGGGCAACTGACTTGCCTGTTCGGTTGCGGCGGTGACCGTGATCGCGGCAAGCGCCCGCTGATGGCCGAAGTGGCCGAGCGCCTGGCGGACCGGGTGATCGTCACCGACGACAATCCGCGCAGCGAAGATCCGCAGGTCATCTTCGACGATATCCGCCCCGGTTTTGCCAAGGCCGATGCCGTGGCGTTCATCTCCGGTCGCGGTGAGGCCATCGCTCGTGTCATTGCCGGCGCCGGGGTGGACGACGTGATCATTCTGGCCGGCAAGGGCCATGAGGATTACCAGGAAATCAACGGTGAACGTCACGATTTTTCCGATTTGGTGGAAGCCGAAAAGGCGCTAGCAGTCTGGGAGGCTTCGCATGCTTGACCCCCTGTCCCTCAGCCAGTTGACCGAAGCGTTGCAGGGCCGCCTGGTGGGTGCCGACGCACGCTTCGACGGGGTCAGCATCGACAGTCGCAAGATTGCGCCTGGCCAGCTGTTCGTCGCCCTGGCGGGACCGCGTTTCGACGGTCATGACTACCTCGACGAGGTCGCTGCCAAGGGCGCCGTCGCGGCGCTGGTACAGCGCGAGGTGCCGGGTTCGAGCCTGCCGCAGTTGCTGGTGGCCGATACTCGCCTGGCCCTGGGGCAGTTGGGCGCGTTGAACCGTCGTGCGTTCAGGCACCCGGTCGCGGCGATCACCGGTTCCAGCGGCAAGACCACGGTCAAGGAGATGCTTGCCAGCATCCTTGGCACCCGTGGTCCGGTGCTGATGACCCGCGGCAACCTGAACAACGACCTGGGGGCGCCGCTGACCCTGCTCGAACTGGCGCCGGAGCACACCGCTGCGGTCATCGAGCTGGGCGCCAACCATGTCGGCGAGATTCGTTACACCGTCGGCCTGACCCAGCCACAGGTGGTGCTGATCAACAATGCGGGCACGGCTCATGTCGGCGAATTCGGCGGGCCGGAAAAGATCGTCGAAGCCAAGGGCGAGATCCTCGAAGGGCTGGGAGAGGGCGGAATCGCGGTATTGAACCTCGACGACAAGGCCTTTGGCACATGGAAACAGCGCGCCGGCAACCATGCCGTGCTGACCTTCGCGCTGAGCAACCCCGCCGCCGATTTCCACGCCAGCGACATCGCCCATGACGAGCGTGGCTGCCCGTCCTTCACCCTGCATGCCGCGCAAGGCAGCGTGGCGATCCAGCTCAACCTGCTCGGCACCCACAACATCGCCAACGCACTGGCTGCGGCAGCGGCGGCGCAGACCTTCGGTGTCTCGCTGCAGGGCATCGCCGAGGGGCTGAACAACGTGCAACCGGTCAAGGGCCGCAGCGTGGCGCAGATGACCGCCGGCGGCATTCGTGTGATCGACGACACATACAACGCAAACCCCACCTCCATGTGCGCGGCGGTTGATATACTCGCCGGCTTTTCCGGCCGCACCGTCCTGGTGCTCGGGGATATCGGCGAGTTGGGCCAGTGGGCCGAAGAAGGCCACCGTCAGGTCGGGGATTACGCCAGGGGCAAGGTCGATGCCCTGTATGCCGTAGGTCCGATGATGGCCCATGCGGTCAAGGCCTTTGGCCAGAATGCCCGCCATTTCACCAATCAAGCTGACCTGATCGCTGCCGTTCGCGGCGAGCAGGCCATCAACACCACTATTTTGATCAAGGGTTCGCGCAGCGCTGCGATGGAGAACGTCGTGGCCGCCCTGTGCGATTCCAGCGGGGAGAAACATTAATGCTGCTGCTGTTGGCTGAGTATCTGCAACAGTTCTACAAAGGCTTCGCGGTCTTCCAGTACCTGACCCTGCGCGGGATCCTGGGTGTGCTGACCGCGTTGTCGCTGGCCCTTTGGCTGGGGCCATGGATGATCCGTACCCTGCAGATCCGCCAGATTGGCCAGGCCGTGCGCAACGACGGCCCGCAATCGCACCTGTCCAAGTCCGGCACCCCGACCATGGGCGGTGCGCTGATCCTCTCCGCCATCGGCGTGAGCACGCTGCTCTGGGCCGACCTGAGCAACCGCTACGTCTGGGTGGTCCTGATCGTGACCATGCTGTTCGGCGCCATCGGCTGGGTCGACGACTACCGCAAGGTGATCGAGAAGAACTCCCGTGGCCTGCCGAGCCGCTGGAAGTATTTCTGGCAATCGGTGTTCGGCCTGGGCGCGGCGATCTTCCTCTACATGACCGCACCGACCAGCGTGGAAACCACCCTGATCGTGCCGATGCTCAAGGACGTCACCATTCCCTTGGGCGTCGGTTTCGTGGTCCTGACCTACTTCGTCATCGTCGGTTCGAGCAACGCGGTCAACCTGACCGACGGCCTCGACGGCCTGGCGATCCTGCCGACCGTGCTGGTAGGCGGTGCCCTGGGCATCTTCTGCTACCTGTCGGGCAACGTGAAGTTCGCCGAATACCTGCTGATTCCCTATGTGCCGGGCGCGGGCGAACTGATCGTGTTCTGCGGTGCGCTGATCGGTGCCGGCCTCGGCTTCCTGTGGTTCAACACCTATCCGGCCCAGGTCTTCATGGGCGACGTCGGCGCCCTGGCGCTGGGTGCTGCGCTGGGCACCATCGCGGTGATCGTTCGCCAGGAAATCGTCCTGTTCATCATGGGTGGCGTGTTCGTCATGGAGACCCTGTCGGTGGTCATCCAGGTCGCGTCGTTCAAGCTGACCGGCAAGCGCGTGTTCCGCATGGCGCCGATCCACCACCACTTTGAACTCAAGGGCTGGCCCGAGCCGCGCGTGATCGTCCGTTTCTGGATCATCACCGTGATTCTCGTGCTGATCGGCCTGGCAACCCTGAAACTGAGGTAGAACGCGTGTCCCTGATCGCATCTGACCACTTCCGCATCGTTGTCGGCCTCGGCAGGAGCGGCATGTCCCTGGTTCGCTTCCTGGCGAACCGGGGCGTTGCGTTTGCGGTCGCCGATACGCGCGACAACCCGCCGGAACTGGCGACCCTGCGTCGCGACTACCCGCAGGTGGAAGTGCGTTGTGGCGAACTGGACGTGGACTTCCTCTGCCGCGCCGACGAGCTGTATGTCAGCCCGGGCCTGGCCCTGGCCACCCCGGCCCTGCAGCAGGCTGCCGCGCGTGGCGTGAAGCTGTCGGGCGATATCGAGCTGTTCGCGCGCAACGCGAAGGCGCCGATCGTCGCCATCAGCGGCTCCAACGCCAAGAGCACCGTGACCACCCTGGTCGGCGAGATGGCCGCCGCGGCGGGCAAGCGCGTGGCAGTGGGCGGCAACCTGGGCACGCCGGCGCTGGACCTGCTCGCCGATGATGTCGAGCTGTACGTGCTGGAGCTGTCGAGCTTCCAGCTGGAAACCACCGACCAGCTCAACGCCGAAGTGGCCACCGTGCTCAACGTCAGCGAAGACCACATGGACCGCTACAGCGGCCTGCCGGCCTATCACCTGGCCAAGCACCGGATCTTCCGTGGCGCTCGCCAGGTCGTGGTCAACCGCCAGGATGCCCTGAGCCGTCCACTGCCGGTGGAGGGCCAGCCGTGCTGGACCTTCGGCCTGAACAAGCCCGACTTCAAGGCGTTCGGCCTGCGCGAAGAAGACGGCGAGAAATACCTGGCCTTCGAATTCCAGAACCTGATGCCGGCCCGCGAGCTGAAGATCCGCGGGGCACACAACCAGTCCAACGCCCTGGCCGCGCTCGCGCTCGGTCATGCCGTGGGCCTGCCGTTCGACGCCATGCTGGAAAGCCTGCGCAGCTTCGGCGGCCTGGCCCATCGCTGCCAGTGGGTCCGTGAGCTGAACGGCGTCAACTACTACGACGACTCCAAGGCTACCAACGTCGGTGCCGCCCTGGCCGCCATCGAGGGCCTGGGTGCCGATATCGACGGCAAGCTGGTGCTGATCGCCGGTGGCGACGGCAAGGGCGCGGACTTCTCCGGCCTGCGCGCGCCGGTCGCCGCGCACTGCCGCGCCGTGGTCCTGCTTGGCCGCGATGCCGAGCTGCTCGCCGAGGCGCTGGGCGACAGCGTGCCGCAGGTACGGGTGAAGACCCTGGACGAAGCCGTCCAGCAGTGCGCCGCGCTGGCCCGGCCGGGCGACGCCGTGCTGCTGTCGCCGGCCTGCGCCAGTCTCGACATGTTCAAGAACTTCGAGGAGCGTGGGCGCCTGTTCGCCCAGGCCGTGGGAGAGCTGGCATGATCTTCGGCGCCATCAAGCCCTATCCGTCGCCGATCATCAGCGGTCGCGGCATCGACCTGGACTTCCCGTTCCTGGTCGGTTGCCTGGCGCTGCTCGGCCTGGGCCTGGTGATGATCACCTCGGCCTCTTCGGAAGTGGCCGCGGCGCAATCGGGCAACCCGCTGTACCACATGATCCGCCACCTGATCTACGTGAGCATCGGTGTCGGCGCGTGCATCGTCACCATGATGGTGCCGATCGCCACCTGGCAGCGCATGGGCTTCCTCATGCTGATCGGCGCCTTCGGCCTGCTGATCGCGGTGCTGCTGCCCGGTATCGGCCGTGAGGTGAACGGCTCGATGCGCTGGATCGGCTTCAGCTTCTTCAACGTGCAGCCTTCGGAGATCGCCAAGGTCTTCGTCGTGGTCTACCTCGCCGGCTACCTGGTGCGGCGCCAGCAGGAGGTGCGCGAGAGCTGGATGGGCTTCTTCAAGCCGTTCATCGTTCTCCTGCCGATGGCCGGCCTGCTGCTGATGGAGCCGGACTTCGGCGCCACCGTGGTGATGATGGGCTCCGCTGCGGCGATGCTGTTCCTCGGCGGAGTGGGCCTGTTCCGCTTCGGCCTGATGGTGGTGCTGGCGGTGGGCGCGGTGTTCGTCCTGGTTCAGGCCCAGCCGTACCGGATGGCGCGCCTGATCACCTTCACCGACCCCTGGTCCGATCAGTTCGGCTCCGGCTACCAGTTGACCCAGGCACTGATCGCCTTCGGGCGTGGCGAGTGGTTCGGCGTGGGCCTGGGCAACAGCGTGCAGAAGCAGTTCTACCTGCCGGAAGCGCACACCGACTTCGTGTTCTCGGTACTCGCCGAGGAACTGGGCGTGGTCGGCTCGCTGCTGACCGTCGCCCTGTTCGTCTTCGTCACCGTGCGCGCGCTGTACATCGGCCTGTGGGCGGAGAAAGCCAAGCAGTTCTTCGCGGCCTATGTGGCCTTCGGCCTGGCGTTCCTGTGGATCGGCCAGTTCCTCATCAACATCGGGGTGAACGTCGGTCTGCTGCCGACCAAGGGCCTGACCCTGCCATTCCTCAGCTACGGCGGCAGCTCGCTGGTGATCTGCTGTGCCTGTGTCGGTCTGCTGTTGCGCATCGAATGGGAGAGTCGCACGCACCTGGGCAGCGAGGAGCACGAATTCGACGAAAACGATTTTGCCGAGGAGCCGAATCATCATGGCCGCTGACGGCAAGAACGTATTGATCATGGCCGGCGGAACCGGCGGCCATGTATTCCCGGCGCTGGCCTGCGCGCGGGAATTCCAGGCGCGCGGGTTCACCGTGCACTGGCTGGGCACGCCCCGCGGGATCGAGAACGAACTGGTGCCGCAGGCCGGCCTGCAGTTGCACCTGATCAACGTCACCGGCCTGCGTGGCAAGGGCAAGCTGTCGTTGCTCAAGGCGCCGTTCACCCTGGTCAAGGCAGTGCTCCAGGCACGCCGGATCATTCGCCAGCTCAAGCCGGTCTGTGTCGTCGGCTTCGGCGGCTATGTGACCGGCCCTGGTGGCGTGGCGGCCAGGCTGGCCGGCGTGCCGGTGGTGATCCACGAGCAGAACGCCCGGGCCGGTACCGCCAACCGGATGCTGGTACCGCTGGCCGGGCGGGTCTGTGAAGCGTTCCCGGACACCTTCGATGCCAGCGCCAAGCGCCGTACCACCGGCAATCCGGTGCGCGCCGAACTGTTCCTCGAGCCGGTCCGCGAAGCCCTGGGCGGGCGCCGCGCGCGCCTGCTGGTGCTGGGTGGCAGCCTCGGCGCCGAGCCGCTGAACAAGCTGTTGCCCCAGGCCCTGGCCCTGGTGCCGGAGACGATCCGCCCGCAGGTGTTCCACCAGGCCGGAAGGAATCATGACCAGATCACCGCCGAGCGCTATCGCGAGGCGGGGGTCGAGGCTCAGGTAGAGCCGTTCATCAAGGACATGGCCCAGGCCTATGGCTGGGCCGACCTGGTGGTGTGCCGTGCCGGCGCGCTGACCGTCAGCGAGCTGGCCGCGGCCGGCCTGCCATCGATGCTGGTGCCCTTGCCCCACGCGATCGACGACCACCAGACCCACAACGCCCATTATCTGGCACGTGAAGGCGCCGCCTTCCTGATGCCGCAAGCGACAACTGGCGCAGCGCAGCTCGCTGAACGCCTGAAAGAGGTGCTGATGCAACCGGAAAAACTCGACACCATGGCGACCACCGCGCGTCGCCTGGCCAAACCTGCCGCAACCCGCACCGTGGTCGATGTCTGCCTGGAGGTGGCCCATGGTTGAGAACCAGAAAGCCATGCCCCAGCCTGAAATGCGCCGTATCCGTCGCATCCACTTCGTCGGCATCGGCGGCGTGGGCATGTGCGGCATCGCCGAAGTGCTGCTGAACCTGGGTTACCAGGTCTCCGGTTCCGACCTCAAGGCCTCGGCGGTGACCGAGCGCCTGGAGTCCTTCGGCGCGCAGATCTTCATCGGCCACCGTGCCGAGAACGCCGCCAGTGCTGACGTGCTGGTGGTGTCCAGCGCCATCAATACCGCCAACCCGGAAGTCGCCACCGCCCTGGAGCGTCGTATCCCGGTGGTGCCGCGGGCGGAAATGCTCGCCGAACTGATGCGCTACCGCCACGGTATCGCCGTCGCCGGCACCCATGGCAAGACCACCACCACCAGCCTGCTGGCCTCGGTGTTCGCGGCCGGTGGCCTGGATCCGACCTTCGTCATCGGTGGCCGCCTGAATGCCGCGGGCACCAATGCCCAGCTCGGCACCAGCCGCTACCTGATCGCAGAAGCCGACGAAAGCGACGCCAGCTTCCTGCACCTGCAGCCGCTGGTGGCCGTGGTCACCAACATCGACGCCGACCACATGGCGACCTACGAAGGCGACTTCAACAAGCTGAAGAAGACCTTCGTCGAGTTCCTCCACAACCTGCCGTTCTACGGCTTGGCCGTGGTCTGCCTGGACGATCCGGTGGTTCGCGAGATCCTGCCGCTGGTCAAGCGCCCGGTGGTCACCTACGGCTTCACCGAAGAAGCCGACGTGCGTGCCATCAACGTGCGCCAGTCGGGCATGCAGACCCACTTCACCGTGCTGCGCCGCGACCGCGCGCCGCTGGACGTGTCGGTCAACATGCCGGGCAACCACAATGTGCTCAATGCCCTGGCGACCATCGCCATCGCCACCGACGAAGGCATCAGCGACGCCGCCATCGTCCAGGGCCTGTCCGGCTTCCAGGGCGTGGGCCGACGCTTCCAGGTCTACGGCGAACTGCCGGTGGAAGGCGGCAACGTGATGCTGGTGGATGACTACGGCCACCACCCGACCGAAGTCGCCGCGGTGATCAAGGCCGTGCGCGGTGGCTGGCCGGAGCGTCGCCTGGTGATGGTCTACCAGCCACACCGCTACAGCCGTACCCGTGACCTGTACGACGATTTCGTCCAGGTCCTGGCCGACGCCAATGTGCTGTTGCTGATGGAGGTCTACCCGGCTGGCGAGGAACCGATCCCGGGCGCCGACAGCCGCCAGCTGTGCCACAGCATCCGCCAGCGTGGCCAGCTCGACCCGATCTACATCGAGCGCGGCATCGAGCTCGCGCCGCTGGTCAAGCCGCTGCTGCGCGCCGGCGACATCCTGCTGTGCCAGGGCGCCGGTGACATCGGTGGTCTCGCGCCACAGCTGTTGAAGAGTCCGTTGTTCGCTGGTGCGGTTGCCAGTCAGGGGAAAACGAAATGACTGCCGAAGCCTACGCCAAGCTGCACTCCACCCTCGCACCGAAGGATTTCGGCCGCGTCGCCGTGCTCTACGGTGGCAAGAGCGCCGAGCGTGAGGTGTCGCTGAAGTCCGGCGCCGCGGTGATCGAGGCGCTGACCGGCGCCGGTGTCGACGTGGTGGCCATCGATGTCGGCGACGACCTGCTCGATCGCCTGCAGCGCGAGAAGATCGACCGCGCCTTCATCATCCTCCACGGCCGTGGCGGTGAAGACGGCAGCATGCAGGGCCTGCTGGAGTGCCTGGGCATCCCCTACACCGGCAGCGGCATCCTCGCGTCCGCCCTGGCCATGGACAAGCTGCGCACCAAGCAGGTGTGGCAGAGCCTGGGCATTTCCACCCCGCGTCATGCGGTGCTGGCCAGCGAAGATGACTGTATTTCTGCAGGCGCGGAACTGGGCTTCCCTTTGATCGTCAAACCGGCCCATGAGGGTTCCAGTATCGGTATGGCGAAAGTGACCAGTGTCGAGGAATTGATCGCGGCCTGGAAAGACGCCGCGCGCTACGATTCGCAAGTCCTGGTCGAGCAGTGGATCAAGGGTCCGGAGTTCACCGTCGCGGTGCTGCGCGACCAGGTCCTGCCGCCGATCGCCCTGGGCACCCCGCACACCTTCTACGACTACGACGCCAAGTACCTGGCTTCCGATACCCAGTACCGGATCCCCTGTGGCCTCGATGCCGCCAAGGAACAGGAATTGATCGACCTCACCGCCCGCGCCTGCGAAGCCATCGGCATCGCCGGCTGGGGCCGTGTGGATGTGATGCAGGACGAGCAGGGCCGCTTCTGGCTGCTCGAAGTCAACACCGCACCGGGCATGACCGATCATAGCCTGGTGCCCATGGCGGCACGTGCGGCCGGCCTCGATTTCCAGCAGTTGGTGCTGGCGATCCTGGCGGCCAGTGTCGAGGCGCGAGGTTAAGCCCATGCAAGGCGCGATGTTACGTCATCAGCAACCCGCCACCGGCCGCAACAAGCCGGTGCCGCGCGGTGCCAGCCGGATGGTGGCCAAGGAGCCACTGTCGGCGCGCCTGCCCAAGCCGAACTTCAGCATCTTCAAGCGGCTGCTGTGGCCGGTCCTGCTGGTCGCCGCGGGGTTTGGCGCCTACGAGGGCGCGCAGCGGCTGATGCCCTATGCCGACCGGCCGATCACCAAGATCGCCGTGCAGGGCGACCTCAGCTACATCAGCCAGCAGGCGGTGCAGCAGCGGATCGCGCCCTACGTGGCGGCGAGCTTCTTCACCGTCGACCTGGCGAGCATGCGCGCCGAACTGGAGCAGATGCCCTGGATCGCCCATGCCGAAGTGCGCCGGGTCTGGCCGGACGAGGTGGTGATCCGCCTGGAAGAACAGTTGCCGGTGGCGCGCTGGGGCGAGGATGCCTTGCTCAACAACCAGGGCCAGGCCTTCACCCCGCGCGAACTGGCGAACTACGAGCACCTGCCGCAGCTGTTCGGGCCGCAGCGCGCTCAGCAACAAGTGATGCAGCAATATCAGGTACTGAACCAGATGTTGCGCCCCCTGGGCTTCTCGATCGCCCGCCTGGAACTGCGCGAGCGTGGCAGCTGGTTCCTGACCACCGGTGCCGGCAGTGCGGGGCCGGGGATCGAACTGCTGCTGGGGCGCGACCACCTGGTGGAAAAAATGCGCCGCTTCATTGCCATCTACAACAAGACGCTCAAAGAACAGATCACGAACATCGCCCGCATCGATCTGCGTTACGCCAATGGCCTCGCCGTTGGCTGGCGGGAACCGATTGCACAGCCCGCGGCCCAACCCGCCGTGGCGAAGAATTAGAGAGAGGCAGGACCCATGGCAAATGCGCATAGCGGAAAAATGATCGTCGGGCTGGATATCGGCACCTCCAAGGTGGTTGCACTGGTGGGCGAAGTCGCCGCCGACGGCACCCTGGAAATCGTCGGTATCGGTACCCACCCATCGCGCGGGTTGAAGAAAGGCGTGGTGGTCAACATCGAGTCCACCGTGCAGTCGATCCAGCGCGCCGTCGAAGAGGCCCAGCTGATGGCCGGTTGCCGGATCCACTCGGCCTTCGTCGGCGTGGCCGGCAATCACATCCGCAGCCTGAACTCCCACGGCATCGTCGCGATCCGCGACCGCGAGGTCAGCGCCGCCGACCTCGAGCGCGTCCTCGACGCCGCCCAGGCCGTGGCCATTCCGGCCGACCAGCGCGTGCTGCACACGCTGCCGCAGGACTACGTGATCGACAACCAGGAAGGCGTGCGCGAGCCACTGGGCATGTCCGGCGTGCGTCTGGAGGCCAAGGTCCACGTGGTGACCTGCGCCGTCAACGCCGCGCAGAACATCGAGAAGTGCGTGCGTCGCTGCGGCCTGGAAATCGACGACATCATCCTCGAGCAACTGGCCTCGGCCTACTCGGTGCTGACCGACGACGAGAAAGAGCTGGGCGTGTGCCTGGTGGACATCGGCGGCGGGACCACCGACATCGCCATCTTCACCGAAGGCGCGATCCGTCACACCGCGGTGATCCCGATCGCCGGCGACCAGGTGACCAACGACATCGCCATGGCCCTGCGCACGCCGACCCAGTACGCCGAAGAGATCAAGATCCGCTACGCCTGTGCCCTGGCCAAGCTGGCCGGTGCCGGCGAGACCATCAAGGTGCCGAGCGTCGGCGACCGTCCGCCACGCGAACTGTCGCGCCAGGCCCTGGCCGAAGTGGTCGAGCCGCGCTACGACGAGCTGTTCACCCTGATCCAGGCCGAGCTGCGTCGCAGCGGCTACGAGGACCTGGTGCCGGCCGGCATCGTCCTCACCGGTGGTACCTCGAAGATGGAAGGCGCGGTCGAGCTGGCCGAGGAAATCTTCCACATGCCGGTACGCCTTGGCGTGCCGCACAGCGTCCGCGGCCTGAGCGACGTGGTGCGCAACCCGATTTATTCCACTGGCGTGGGCCTGCTCACCTACGGCCTGCAGAAGCAGTCCGACGGCGTGCCCGTGCCAGGCATCAGAAACGACAGCTATGGCGATGAACCGAAGGCCCCGGTGCTTGAGCGATTCAAGCGTTGGGTCCAGGGAAACTTTTAAGTTTCAAAAGCAGTAGTGGTAGGCGCAAAACTAGAGAAATGAAAGGAGAGGGAAAATGTTCGAGCTCGTAGACAACGTCCCGCAAAGTCCGGTCATCAAGGTGATCGGCGTCGGTGGCGGCGGTGGCAACGCCGTCAACCACATGGTCAAGAGCAGCATCGAAGGCGTCGAGTTCATCTGCGCCAACACCGATGCTCAGGCCCTGAAAAACATCGGTGCACGCACCATCCTGCAACTGGGTACCGGCGTGACCAAGGGCCTGGGTGCGGGTGCCAATCCGGAAATCGGCCGCCAGGCCGCGCTGGAAGACCGCGAGCGTATCGCCGAGGTGCTGCAGGGCACCAACATGGTCTTCATCACCACCGGCATGGGTGGTGGCACCGGTACCGGTGCTGCGCCGATCATCGCCGAAGTGGCCAAGGAACTGGGCATCCTCACCGTTGCGGTGGTGACCCGTCCGTTCCCGTTCGAAGGCCGCAAGCGCATGCAGATCGCCGATGAAGGCATCCGCGCGCTGGCTGACAGCGTCGACTCGCTGATCACCATCCCGAACGAGAAGCTGCTGACCATCCTGGGCAAGGACGCCAGCCTGCTGTCGGCTTTCGCCAAGGCGGACGACGTACTGGCCGGTGCCGTGCGCGGTATCTCCGACATCATCAAGCGTCCGGGCATGATCAACGTCGACTTCGCCGACGTGCGCACCGTGATGAGCGAAATGGGCATGGCGATGATGGGTACCGGCTGCGCCAGCGGTCCGAACCGTGCTCGCGAGGCCACCGAGGCGGCGATCCGCAACCCGCTGCTGGAAGACGTCAACCTGCAGGGCGCCCGCGGCATCCTGGTCAACATCACCGCAGGTCCGGACCTGTCCCTGGGCGAATACTCCGACGTGGGTAGCATCATCGAGGCGTTCGCTTCCGACCACGCGATGGTCAAGGTCGGTACCGTGATCGATCCGGACATGCGCGACGAGCTGCACGTCACCGTGGTCGCCACCGGTCTGGGTGCGAAGATCGAGAAACCGGTCAAGGTCATCGACAACACCCTGCAGACTGCCGCAGCCCAGGTGTCGACCCCGGCTCCGGCGCCTGTGCGCAACGAGCAACCGGCGGTGAACTACCGCGACCTGGAGCGTCCGACCGTGATGCGCAACCAGACCCACGCCGGCGCGGCAGCGGCTGCCAAGCTCAATCCACAGGACGATCTGGATTACCTGGACATCCCGGCTTTCCTGCGTCGTCAGGCCGATTGATGGAATTTATCAGGGGTATTAGGGTGATTGGTGTTCAGCAAAGGCGGGGTCTGTTATCATCCCCAGCCTTTGTTGATACCAGTTCGCAATCTGTGCTGAAGCGGCCAATGCCATGATTAAACAACGCACCCTGAAAAATATCATCCGTGCCACAGGTGTCGGCCTGCACTCCGGGGAAAAGGTTTACCTGACCCTGAAACCCGCGCCTGTGGATACCGGCATCGTATTTTGCCGAGCCGACCTCGACCCCGTGGTGCATATTCCTGCCCGTGCGGAAAACGTTGGCGAAACGACCATGTCGACCACGCTGGTCAACGGCGATACCAAGGTAGACACGGTAGAGCACCTGCTTTCGGCCATGGCTGGCCTGGGCATCGATAACGCCTACGTCGAGCTCTCCGCGTCCGAAGTACCGATCATGGACGGTAGCGCAGGTCCCTTCGTATTCCTGATTCAATCCGCCGGCCTGGAAGAACAGGACGCGCCGAAGAAATTCATCCGCATCCTGCGCGAAGTGACGGTGGAAGACGGCGACAAGCGCGCCACCTTCCTGCCCTTCGACGGGTTCAAGGTGAGTTTCGAGATCGATTTCGACCACCCGGTGTTCCGCAACCGGACCCAGAGCGCCAGCGTCGACTTTTCCAGCACCTCGTTCGTGAAGGAAGTCAGCCGCGCCCGCACCTTCGGGTTCATGAGCGACATCGAGTACCTGCGCAAGCACAACCTCGCCCTCGGCGGTAGCGTGGAAAACGCCATCGTGGTGGACAAGGACGGCGTGCTGAACGAAGACGGTCTTCGCTATGAAGACGAGTTCGTCAAACACAAGATCCTCGACGCCATCGGCGACCTGTACCTGCTGGGCAACAGCCTGATCGGCGAGTTCCGTGGCTTCAAGTCGGGTCACGCGCTGAACAACCAGCTGCTGCGCAAGCTGATCGAAGAGAAGGACGCCTGGGAAGTGGTGACCTTCGAAGACGCCAGCACCGCACCGATCTCGTACATGCGTCCGGTTGCAGCTGTATAAGCTCGAAATTCTCTCTCTAGTTTCAAGGCCACCTTCGGGTGGCCTTTTTTATTTCAGCTCTTGTCGCCCTTGGCGTGGCTGGCGAGGCGTTCCAGGGCGGCACGCAGTTTCGGATCGCTGATGCCTTCGGCGGTGGCCTGGATGTTTTCCGCCGACTTGCTGGAGATGTCCATGACGTGCCCGGCCTTGCGAGCGACGCCCGCCACCGGCTGCACCTTGAACAGGATGCGGCTGAGGTTGGCGAAGGCTTCCAGTTGCTGCAACTGGCGCTGCAGGCGTTTCTGCTGATAGCGCAGGCGGGTTGCCCAATGGCCGTCGGTCACCACCAGCAGCAGCGTGCCCTCGCGCCAGGAGGCGACGTGGCAATGCTCGCGGGCGGCCGGTTGCAACTGGCTTTCCAGCAGGCGCTGCAGATGGGCCAGGCGCTGTGCGTGGCTGAACAGGACCTTGAGCGGGCGCGCTTCGCGCAGCAGCACCGCGGGCGCACGGGCGGGAGAGGGGCGATAGGCCATGATGGCACCTGGAAGGACAATGTCGGCAATCTTAACAGATCGCCGCGATGGCGCTGGAGCGCGGCTTTCTAAGGCTATCTTGACGCCGACGGGTTGAAGTTGACGAAAAAGACCTTATTGTACAAAAGCCCCGTCACAGCGCTGTGCCAGCATCGTGGAACTCCGCCACTTTCCTCACCATCGTTTCCGGGTAGAATGCTCGTTCGCATGCGGCCAATAAGGGCTGCACGGGCGACTCACGGGGCCGCCCTCCATCCCTACGTGTGGAAGATCCTGCCGATATGTTTGCGCCTTTGTTAAAGAAACTTTTTGGAAGCAAGAACGAGCGTGAAGTCAAACGCATGCTCAAGACGGTACAGATCGTCAATGCCTTCGAAGAGCAGATGGTGGCTCTCTCAGACGAACAACTGCGCGGCAAGACCGCCGAGTTCAAAGAGCGCCTGGCCAAAGGCGAGACCCTCGACCAACTCCTGCCGGAAGCCTTCGCGGTCGCGCGCGAAGCGGGCAAGCGGATCATGGGCATGCGTCACTTCGACGTGCAGCTGATCGGTGGCATGACCCTGCACGAAGGCATGATCGCGGAGATGCGCACCGGTGAGGGCAAGACCCTGGTGGCAACCCTCGGCGTGTACCTCAACGCACTGTCCGGCAAGGGCGTGCACGTGGTCACGGTGAACGACTACCTGGCCCGCCGCGACGCCAACTGGATGCGTCCGCTGTACGAATTCCTCGGCCTGACCGTCGGCGTGGTCACCCCGTTCCAGCCGCCGGAAGAGAAGCGTGCCGCCTACGCTGCCGACATCACCTACGGCACCAACAACGAATTCGGTTTCGACTACCTGCGCGACAACATGGCCTTCAGCATGGAAGAGAAATTCCAGCGCGAGCTGAATTTCGCCGTGATCGACGAAGTCGACTCCATCCTGATCGACGAAGCGCGTACCCCGCTGATCATCTCCGGCCAGGCCGAAGACAGCTCCAAGCTGTACATCGAGATCAACAAGCTGATCCCGCGCCTGAAGCAGCACATCGAGGAAGTGGAGGGCGAGGTCACCCAGGAAGGCCACTTCAAGATCGACGAGAAGAGCCGCCAGGTCGAGCTCAACGAAGCCGGTCACCAGTTCATCGAGGAGATGCTCACCCAGGTCGGCCTGCTGGCCGAGGGCGAGAGCCTCTACTCCGCGCACAACCTGGGCCTGCTGACCCACGTCTACGCCGGCCTGCGTGCACACAAGCTGTTCCACCGCAACGTCGAGTACATCGTCCAGGACGGCCAGATCCTCCTGATCGACGAGCACACCGGCCGCACCATGCCGGGCCGCCGTCTCTCCGAGGGCCTGCACCAGGCCATCGAGGCGAAGGAAAACCTGAACATCCAGGCCGAAAGCCAGACCCTGGCCTCGACCACCTTCCAGAACTACTTCCGTCTCTACACCAAGCTGTCCGGCATGACCGGTACCGCCGACACCGAAGCGTTCGAGTTCGCCCAGATCTACGCCCTCAACGTGATGGTCATCCCGCCGAACAAGCCGTTGGCGCGCAAGGACTTCAACGACCTGGTGTACCTGACCGCCGACGAGAAGTACGCGGCGATCATCGCCGACATCAAGGAAAGCATGACCCAGGGCCGTCCGGTCCTGGTCGGTACGGCGACCATCGAAACCTCCGAGCACATGTCCAATCTGCTCAAGAAGGAAGGCATCGACCACAAGGTCCTCAACGCCAAGTACCACGAGAAGGAAGCCGAGATCATCGCCCAGGCCGGTCGTCCGGGCGCGCTGACCATCGCCACCAACATGGCCGGTCGCGGTACCGACATCCTGCTGGGCGGCAACTGGGAAGTCGAAGTGGGCTCCATGGAGAACCCGACCCCCGAGCAGATCGCCCAGATCAAGGCCGACTGGCAGAAGCGTCACCAGCAGGTGATCGAGTCCGGTGGCCTGCACGTGATCGCTTCCGAGCGTCACGAATCCCGCCGTATCGACAACCAGCTGCGCGGTCGTTCCGGTCGCCAGGGTGACCCGGGTTCCAGCCGCTTCTACCTGTCGCTGGAAGACAGCCTGATGCGCATCTTCGCCTCCGACCGGGTGAAGAACTTCATGAAGGCCCTGGGCATGCAGTCCGGCGAGGCCATCGAGCACCGCATGGTGACCAACGCCATCGAGAAGGCGCAGCGCAAGGTCGAAGGTCGCAACTTCGACATCCGCAAACAGCTTCTCGAATTCGACGACGTGGCCAACGAGCAGCGCAAGGTGATCTACCACATGCGCAACAGCCTGCTGGCGGCGGAAAACATCGGCGACACCATCGCCGACTTCCGCCAGGAAACCCTCGAGGCCACCTTCAACCAGCACATTCCGCCGCAATCGCTGCCCGAGCAGTGGGACGTGGCCGGCCTGGAAGCATCCCTGGCCAGCGACTTCGGCGTGAAGCTGCCGATCCAGCAATGGCTCGACGAAGACGACAAGCTGTACGAGGAGCCGCTGCGCGAGCGCGTCCTGCAGGAACTGGTCAACGCCTACAACGAGAAGGAAGACAGCGCCGGCGCCGAGGCCCTGCGTACCTTCGAGAAGCAGATCCTCCTGCGCGTCCTCGACGACCTGTGGAAAGACCACCTGTCGACCATGGACCACCTGCGCCACGGCATCCACCTGCGCGGCTATGCGCAGAAGAACCCGAAACAGGAGTACAAGCGCGAGTCGTTCACCCTGTTCCAGGAACTGCTGGACTCGATCAAGCGCGACACCATCCGCGTACTCTCCCACGTCCAGGTCCGCCGCGAGGATCCGGTCGAGGAAGAGGCCCGCCTGCGTCGCGAAGCCGAGGAGCTGGCCCAGCGCATGCAGTTCCAGCATGCCGCGGCACCTGGCCTGGAAGGCGCCGAGCAGCAGGAAGAGGGCGCTGAAGTCGCCGTCGCCTCGCCGGTTCGCAACGATCAGAAACTGGGCCGCAACGAGCTGTGCTGGTGCGGTTCGGGCAAGAAGTTCAAGCACTGCCACGGGCAGATCAACTGATCCGACCGTGTCACGCTGAAACATGAACACCGCGCCGCGACCGGGTCATCCCGTCGCGGCGTTGTTCCATCTCAAGCGCCGTTGACTCGAAGACGGCGTATTTTTTTCTAGGAGCGCTTTCATGGCTGTTGGTCTTGGTCCTTTGCCAACGTTGCACCCGGTTCCCGGTTTCGAACTCGGTATCGCCTCTGCGGGCATCAAGCGCCCGGGGCGCAAGGATGTGGTGGTGATGCGCTGTGCCGAAGGCTCCAGCGTCGCCGGCGTGTTCACCCTGAACGCCTTCTGCGCGGCCCCGGTGATCCTCGCCAAGCAGCGCGTGCAGGGCACCGTGCGTTACCTGCTGACCAACACCGGCAATGCCAACGCCGGTACCGGCGCCCCGGGCCTGGCCGCCGCCGAGCGCACCTGTGCCCGGTTGGCCGAACTGACCGGCGTCGACGCCAGCGCCGTGCTGCCGTTCTCCACCGGTGTGATCGGCGAGCCACTGCCGGTCGAGAAGATCGAAGGCGCGCTGCAGGCCGCCCTGGACAACCTGTCCGAGAACCACTGGGCCGAAGCCGCCACCGGCATCATGACCACCGACACCCTGCCCAAGGGCGCCAGCCGCCAGTTCCAGCATGACGGCGTGACCATCACCGTCACCGGCATCAGCAAGGGCGCCGGCATGATCCGCCCGAACATGGCCACCATGCTCGGCTACATCGCCACCGACGCCAAGGTCGCGCCGGCAGTGCTCAAGGACCTGATGCTGGACGGTGCCAACAAGTCGTTCAACCGCATCACCATCGATGGCGATACCTCGACCAACGACTGCTGCATGCTGATCGCCACCGGTAAGGCCGATGTTGCGGAAATCACCGAAGCCAGCGGCCCGCTGTTCGAGGCGCTGAAGAAAGCGGTGTTCGAGGTCTGCATGGAAGTGGCCCAGGCCATCGTGCGTGACGGCGAAGGCGCGACCAAGTTCGTCACCGTGCAGGTCAACGGCGGCGGCAATCACCAGGAATGCCTGGATGTCGGTTACGCCGTGGCGCACTCGCCGCTGATCAAGACCGCGCTGTTCGCCTCCGACCCGAACTGGGGCCGTATCCTCGCTGCCGTTGGTCGCGCCGGCGTGCCGAACCTCGACGTCAGCCTGATCGACGTGTACCTGGACAACGTCTGCATCGCCAGCAAGGGCGGGCGCAGCGCCAGCTACACCGAGGACCAGGGCGCCGCCGTGATGGCCCAGGAAGAGATCACCATCCGCATCGAACTGGGCCGTGGCCAGTGCAGCGAAACCATCTGGACCACCGACCTGTCCCACGAGTACGTGAAGATCAACGCGGAATACCGCACCTGATCGAACGCCGCCGTTTCGCCTGGCGAGACGGCGGCATCCTTTCATCAGACGGAGTTCAAAGTTGAAACGGATTCATGTCGCCGCCGCCGTCATTCGTGGCGCGGATGGCCGTATTCTCATCGCCCGGCGTGGCGAAACCCAGCACCAGGGCGGTCTCTGGGAGTTTCCCGGGGGCAAGGTCGAGGACGGCGAAGCCGTGGAGACAGCGCTGGCCCGCGAATTGCGCGAGGAACTCGGCATCGAGGTGAGCGCTGCGCGACCACTGATCAAGATCAGCCACGATTACCCGGACAAGCAGATCCTGCTCGACGTCTGGGAGGTCAACGCCTTCACCGGCGAGCCCCATGGCGCCGAAGGCCAGCCGCTGGCCTGGGTCTCGCCACGGGACCTGGCGGACTACGAGTTTCCCGAGGCCAACCGGCCGATCGTCGCGGCGGCGCGCCTGCCGGGCGACTACCTGATCACCCCGGACGACCTGGAAACGCCGCAGATGCTGCGCGGCATCCAGAAGGCCATCGCGGGCGGGATCAAGCTGGTGCAGTTGCGTGCGCCGAACATGTACGACCCGAAGTACCGCGATGTTGCGGTGGATGCGGTCGGCTTGTGCGCGGGCAAGGCGCAATTGATGCTCAAGGGGCCGCTGGAATGGCTGGGTGATTTCCCGTCCGCCGGTTGGCACCTGACCGCCGAGCAACTGCGCAAGTACGCGCCCAACGGGCGGCCTTTCCCCAAGGACCGCTGGCTGGCCGCGTCCTGCCACAGTGCTGAAGAGCTGGCCCTGGCCGAGCAGATGGGGGTGGACTTCGTCACCCTGTCGCCGGTGCAGGCGACCCAGACCCACCCGGATGCCCAGCCACTGGGTTGGGAGGCGGTGCAGCAGATGATCGACGGCTTCAACAAGCCGGTGTTCCTGCTTGGTGGCGTCGGCCCGAACGAGCGCGAGCGGGCCTGGCAGATCGGGGCGCAGGGTGTGGCGGGTATCCGGGCATTCTGGCCGGATATCTAGAGAGCGACATGCCCTTGTGGGAGCGGGTTCACCCGCGATTACGCCGGTGAATTCACCACCGCAATCGCGGGTGAACCCGCTCCCACAAGGGGCTGTGGTCCGCTTCAGGGTTTGGCGGCGGCCTGCCAGAGGATTTCGCCGATGCCTTGGCGGCGCGCTATCAATCGAGCTGCCACGAACAGCAAGTCCGACAAGCGATTGATATACGCCAGCCCAACCCCCGCCAGCGGCTCCACGGCATTCAACTGCTGACAACGCCGCTCCGCACTGCGCGCCAGGCTGCGGCACACATGAGCCTGTGCCACCAACACCGATCCCCCCGGCAGAATGAAATTCTCCAGCGGCCCCAGCTCTTCGTTCCAGCGATCGATCGCCGCCTCCAGCCGTTCAACCTCCGCCGCATTCAGCGCTTGGTAGCTGGGCATCGCCAGCTCACCCCCGAGGTCGAACAAGCGATGCTGACAGGGTGCCAGCACCTCGCTCAGCTCATCCAGTCCTTCCGCAGCCAGCCCGGCCAGCAGCAGTCCCAACTGACTGTTCAGCGTATCGACTTCGCCGATGGCTTCGATGCGCGGGTGATCCTTGGGCACCCGGCGGCCATCGCCGAGGCCGGTCTCGCCCTTGTCGCCGGTGCGGGTGTAGATCTTCGACAGGCGGAAACCCATGGCTCAAGACTCCAGTTTGCGTGAGGCGGGCAGTGGCGTGGCGACGAGCGGCAGGCGCAGGGTGAAGCAGGTGCCCTGGCCCGGGGTCGACTGCACTTCCATCTGGCCCTTGTGGTTGTTGGTGATGATGAAGTACGACACGGACAGGCCGAGGCCGGTGCCCTGGCCGATTTCCTTGGTGGTGAAGAACGGTTCGAAGGTGCGCTTGCGTACCGCTTCGGGCATGCCGATGCCGTTGTCCTCGACCTGGATTTCCGCCCAGGGTGGATTGAGCCGGGTGCGCAGGGTGATGCGCCCGGGTTCGCGTTCGTCCTCGCGCAGGTGGATGGCCTGGGCGGCGTTCTTCAGCAGGTTGAGCAGCACCTGTTCCAGTTCGTTGGCGGTGCCCGGCACCGGCCCCAGTTCGGGGTCGAACTGGCGGACGATGGCCTGGCCCTTGAAATCGAAGCCGATGGCCAGGTCGAAGTCGTTGCCGGCGATCTCCACCGCCTGGTCGATCAGCGCCGGCAGGTCGCAGGGCGCCATCTGCCGGTTGCTGCGCCGGCTGAAGCTGAGCATGTGGGTGACGATCTTCGCCGCGCGGGCACCGGCCTGCTGGATGCCGTCGAGCAGTTGCGGCACCTGGCGGCTTTCCAGGTACTGGTTGACCGTGTCGAGGTCGATGCCGGTCTCGTTGGCAGCCTCGAGGTTCTTCGGCAGGTCCGGGGACAGTCGCCGACGGATGTTCTGCACGTTGTGCAGGATGGCGCCGAGCGGGTTGTTGATCTCGTGGGCCATGCCGGCGGCCAGGCCGCCGACGGAGAGCATCTTTTCCGACTGCACCATCATTTCCTCCAGCGACAGGCGCTGGGTGATGTCGTCGATGCGGATCACCACGCCGCGGCCGCCACCGCCGGTCAGCGGATAGAAGGTCAGGGCATAGTGGTGGGGATCCTCGCCGCGGGTCCAGGTGACCCGCTCGATCTTCGCCACCCGGTGTTTCTCGACGCTTTCCTTGAGCTGCGGCAGGAACGGCTTGAGTGGCTCGAAGGCGAGGAAGATCGGCTGGTTCAGCGCCTCGTCCAGCGGGGTGCCGGAAAGGCTGCTGGCCTCCTGGTTCCACTGGGTGACGTAGAGCTGCTCGTCGAGGGCGATCAGCGCCGAGGGCATCGAGTCGATGATGCTGTTGAGGTAGTTCTGGAACCCGGTGAGCTTGCGCTCGATCTTGCTGCGGACCTGGACTTCCAGCTCCAGCTTGCGGTTGGTGTGACGGGTTTCCTCGGCCAGGCCCTGGGCCTGGTCGAAGGCGTGCTGGAATTCGTCGCGCGCGCGCTTGAGCTGCTGCTCGCGGGCCTCGATGCGCGACAGCATGGTGTTGAAGGCTTCGGCCAGGCTGCCGATCTCGTCGTGGTTGCCGGGGCTGGCGCGCAGTGCGTAGTTCTCCTCGCGGGTGACCTGGCGCGACAGCTGTTCGAGCTGATAGATCGGCTGGGTGATCAGGCGCTTGATCTGCCGGGCGATGATCATCCACAGCAGCACGCTGAACACCAGGATGCCGAGGCTGGCGGTGAGGGTGCCGGTGTAGAAGGCGGTGGGCAGTTCGCTGCTGGCGACCAGCAGCAGGTGCCCGGGCGGATTGCCCGGGCGTGGCAGGCGCACCAGTTGCGTGCTGCGGAATTCGGTGAGGCGCCAGCTCTCGACATTGCGAAAGCGCTTGGGCAGGGCGATGGGCTCGCCGTGCTGCAATTGCGCCAGCAGCTTGCCGTCGCTGCCGTACAGCGCCGCGGCGCGCAGCGGGGTATAGGTGTCCAGTTCATCCAGCAGGCGGTTGGCCGCCTCCGGCGAGTCGGTGGCCTGCTCGGCGAACTGCGGGTTGGACACCAGCCGGCCGATGGTCTGCAGGGCCTGCGGGGCCATGGCCTCCTGGGAGATCCAGTAGGCGGCGCTGATGAAGGTCAGGTTGGCCACCAGCAGGATGGTGATCAGCAGCACCAGCAGGGCGGCCAGCAGTTTCTGGCCGACCGGCAGGTTTTCCAGGCGTTCGCGCAAGGGCATGGTGAAGGCGTGGTCCTGTGGGTGATGGGGCAGGGTAACGTTGCCCTCAGTCGCTGGGCAATCCGTGGCCGTCGAGGTGTTCGACCAGGCGTCGATGGAGCCGTTCCAGGTGTGGCAGCGGATGACCGTGGCGGGTCGCGCTGCGGCAGGCATGGCCGAGCAGGTAGTGGATCTCGGTGCGGCGACCGTTGCGCACGTCCTGGTACATCGAAGAATAGTTGGCGGCGGTGGCCTGGATCACCCGATGTACTTCGCTTTGGAGACCCTCGGCGGCCTGTGGCTGGCCACAGACCTGCAGCAGCTCGGCCAGTTCGGCGCACAGGGTGGCGACTTCGCAGTGGTGTGCGTCCAGGCCGCCGTTGCGGCAGTCGTGGAGTACGGTCAGCGGGTTGATCGCGCAGTTCAGCGCCAGCTTGCGCCACAGGCGGGTGAGGATGTCCGGCGTCCATTGGTGGGGGATGCCGGCGTCGACGAGGTCGTCGAGCCAGGTCGGTGCCAGCGGATGGGCCGGGTCGCCCAGCCAGTTGAAGCCGTGACCGGCGAAATTCACCTGCCAGTCCTGCTCGCGGAAGGCGCCCTCGGTGCTGGAGGCGAACACGCAGCGCGCCCGCGGTACCCGCGCCGCCACCTCGTCCTGGCTGCCGAGGCCGTTCTGCAGGAGGATCAGCTCGGCATCGGGGCTCAGGCGATGGGCGATGCTGGCGATCGCCTTTTCCGCGTCGTAGGCCTTGCAGGCCAGCAGCAGACGATGGATCGGGGCGGTGTCGGCAGCGGTCTGCGCCGGGATGGCGAAGATCTGCGTGCGGCCCTGTTCGACCAGGGTCAGGCCGCCGGCGGTCTGGTAATCGCGCAGGCGCTGTTCATCGCGCAGGATCAGGCGGACCGTCTTGCCCGCGCGGGCCAGGCGACAGGCCCAGAGGCTGCCGAGGCTTCCGGCGCCGAGAATATGCCAGGTGCTGCTCATCAGCGTTTCGCAACCGTTTATAATGAGCCCGCATTTTAACCGTCAAACCCCGGTGCGCTCCATCGCGCTTCCCTGTACAGAAGCGCCAGCGCACCTTTTATTTTTTGGAGAAGGGTATGCCGTCGTTCGACGTGGTATCGGAACTGGACAAGCACGAAGTCACCAACGCCGTGGACAACGCCATCAAGGAGCTGGATCGCCGCTACGACCTGAAGGGCAAGGGCAGCTTCGAGTTCAAGGAAAAGGACCAGACCGTGCTGATGACCGCCGAGGCGGAATTCCAGCTCGAAGCGATGCTGGAGATCCTGCGCATGGCCCTGGTCAAGCGCAAGATCGACGTGCAGTGCCTGGAGATCAAGGACGCCTATGCCTCCGGCAAGGAAATGAAGCAGGAAGCCACCTTCAAGGAAGGCATCGACAAGGACCTGGCGAAGAAGATCGTCGCCCACATCAAGGACGCCAAGCTCAAGGTCCAGGCGGCCATCCAGGGCGAGCAGATCCGCGTCACCGGCAAGAAGCGCGACGACCTGCAGGAATGCATCGCCGCCCTGCGGGCCAAGGAATTCGGCATGCCGCTGCAGTTCAACAATTTCCGTGACTGATGCCGCCCGTCCGGGAACCTTGGCGTTTTGATGGCGTCCGAGGTTCCTGGAGTCGCTGAATCGTTTGCGGCCCCATATTTTCTGCTTTTGCCGCACTAGGAGGGCACATGGATTTGAATGCAGAGGTCGATCAACTGGTCAGGACTTCGCAGACCTGGATTCCGTTGATCATGGAATACGGCAGTCGCCTGGCCCTGGCCCTGATCACCCTGGCGATCGGCTGGTGGCTGATCAACAAGGTCACGGCGAAACTGGGCAAGCTGCTGGCCCTGCGCAATGCCGACCTGGCGCTGCAGGGCTTCATCAGCACCCTCGCCAACATCATTCTCAAGGTCCTGCTGTTCGTCAGCGTGGCTTCGATGATCGGGGTGGAAACCACGTCCTTCGTCGCCGCCATCGGTGCCGCCGGCCTGGCCATCGGCCTGGCCCTGCAGGGCAGCCTGGCGAACTTCGCCGGCGGCGTGCTGATCCTGCTGTTCCGTCCGTTCCGCCTCGGCGACTGGATCGAGGCGCAGGGTGTCAGCGGTACCGTGGACAGCATCCAGATCTTCCACACCGTGCTGCGCACCGGCGACAACAAGACGGTGATCGTGCCCAACGGCAACCTGTCCAACGGCATCATCACCAACTACAACCGGCAGCCGACCCGCAAGGTGGTGTTCGACGTCGGCGTCGACTACGAAGCCGACCTGCAGAAGGCGCGCAACGTCCTGCTCGACCTGGCCAGGAACGACCCGCGGGTGCACAAGGATCCGGCGCCGCAGGCGGTGGTCGCGACCCTGGGCGACAGCGCCATCACCGTCTCCCTGCGGGTCTGGGTGAACACCGGCGACTACTGGGACGTGATGTTCATGCTCAACGAGCATGCCCGTGACCGCCTGAAGAGCGAGGGGATCGACATTCCCTTTCCGCAACGGGTGATTCGCGTGGTGCAGGACGCCGCGGTCCAGTAATGCGGCAGGGCCCTGTGGCAGCGGGAAAGTCTGCTGCCACAGGGCCGGTATTACACTTCTTCACCTCTTCCCGCTATCGGTACGCAGGGCTTTTCTGGCATACAGGCCGGTCTGTTTTTCACTGCCGGCCGAACCATGACCCCGCTTATCCCGATCACCCCGTTCCGGGCCTTGTGCTTCGCCCTGACCCTGGCCCTGTTCGAACTGCTTACCTACCTCGCCAGTGACGTGGTGATGCCGGCCATGCCGCAAGTGGTGGGCGACCTGAATGCCAGTCCCGAATACATCCCCCACGCGCTGAACCTGTACCTGCTCGGTGGCGTGCTCCTGCAATGGCTGATCGGCCCGCTGGCCGACCGCTATGGTCGGCGTCCGCTGCTGCTGGGTGGCTGTGCGTTCTTCTGCCTGGCCTGCCTGGCGACCTTCTGGGTGGACGGCATCGAACTGTTCAACCTGCTGCGTCTGTTGCAGGGCATCGGCCTGGGTTTCGTGGTCACGGTCAGCTATCCGGCGCTGAACGAAGCGTTCAGCGAGGCCGACGCGGTGCGGATGATGGCCCTGCTGGCGAACATCGCCCTGCTGTCGCCGCTGCTCGGCCCGCTGGTGGGTACCTTGCTGCTGGAATGGGTGTCGTGGCGCTGGCTGTTCGTGCTGTTCGGCATCAGCGCCGTGGCCGCCTGGCTCGCCCTGTATCGCTTCATGCCGGAAACCCTGGGAGTGGCGCGGCGCGACGGCTCGCGGCTGGCGTTCCAGCCGATCCATCTGCTGCCGTTGCTTTCCGGGTACGCGCAACTGCTCGGCAACCGGCGTTTCGTCGCCGGCAGCGCGGCGCTGGGTCTGATCGGCCTGCCGCTGATCGGCTGGATCGGGCTGTCGCCGGTGCTGCTGATCCATGACGAGGGGTTGAGCAAGATGGCGTACGCCCTGTGGCAATTGCCGGTGTTCGGCGGGCTGATCCTGGGCAACCTGATCATCAACCGGATCGCCGATCGCTACCCGCTGACGGCCCTGGTGCGGGGAGCCCTGGGGCCATTCCTCGCCGGGCTGCTGATCGCCCTGCTGGCCACCTGGATCTACCCGAGCGTGACCAGCCTGGTGGTCGGCCTGACGGTCTATGCCCTCGGCCTGGGCATCGGCAACGCCGTGCTGTACCGCATGACCCTGTTCAGCAGCGAGCAGAGCAAGGGGCTGGTCTCGGCGATGCTGGGGATGATCACCATCGCCCTGCTGGGCCTCGGTGGTGCGGTGATGGCCATGTTCGGCGCCGGTGCCAGCCTGCTGGCCTTCGCCGTGGCGTCGAGCGTGGCCGGCGGCCTGGCGTTGTGGCCGCTGCAGGCGGTCTTGAAGGACGCGGCGCAGCAGCCCTGAATCAGGGCTGCTGCTGTTCGCTGGCCGTGGTGGCGGTGGGCTGCTCCGGCGCTGTTGGTTGCTTGTCGCGGTTGCTCTCCTGGTGCCAGTGAAGGGCGATCAGGATCAGCGTCGGCACGCCCAGCAGCGCGGTGATCAGGAAGAAGTCGTGGTAGCCGAATTTCTCCACCAGCACCCCTGAGTAACCGCCGATCAGCCGCGGCAACAGCAGCATGATCGAGCTGAGCAGGGCGTACTGGGTGGCGGAGAACTTCAGGTTGGTCAGGCTCGACAGGTAGGCGACGAACGCCGAAGTGGCCAGGCCCGAGCTGAAGTTGTCGAGGGAAATGGTCACCACCAGCATTTCCACGTTCGGCCCCATGTCGGCCAGCATCAGGAACAGGATGTTGGTGGCGGCCGAGGCCGCGCCGCCGATGAACAGGATCGGCAGGATACCGAAGCGCACGATCAGCAGGCCGCCGACGCCGGCGCCGAGCAGGGTCATGACCAGGCCGAAGATCTTGCTGATACTGGCGATCTGGTCCTTGGTGAAGCCCTGGTCGATGTAGAACACGTTGGCCATCACCCCCATCACCGTGTCCGACATGCGGTAGGTGGCGATCAGGCCGAGCAGCAGCAGGGCCTGCCAGCGGTAGCGATGGATGAAGTCGTTGACCGGGGTCAGCACCGGCGCCAGGCCGCGGCGGCCCATGGCCGAGAGGCACAGGCAGGTCAGGGTGGTGTAGAGGATGGCACGGAGGAAGGCCCGGTCTTCCAGGAGCAGGTCGAGCAGGCTGACGCCTTCGAAGAGCACGCTGGCGAAGTCGGTGTTGTACAGCTGGGTGAACATCGCCGGTACCGAGACCAGCAGGACGATCAGCACGAATACCGAGATCAGCTGGTGGCCGAAACCGTAGCGGGCGGCCTGCAGCTGGGTGCGCAGGGATACCGGTGGCTCGCGCATCAGCAGGGTGGTGAGCATGGCCGGCAGCATCATCACGCCGAACAGCACGTAGGTCCCGGTCCAGGCCTTGTGCATGTAGTTGAAACCGGTGGAGCCGAACCATTCGGCGAAGAACAGCGCGCCGGCGGTGGCGAGCAGGGCAGCGACCCGGTAGCCGGCCATGTAGCTGGCGGCGAGGGCGGCCTGGCGCTGGTCGTCGGCGATTTCCAGGCGGTAGGCATCGACGGCGATGTCCTGGGTGGCGGAAGCGAAGGCCACCAGCACCGCCAGGGCGATCAGCCAGGACAGATGTTTCTGTGGGTCACAGAAGCCCATGCCGATCAGGCCGATCACCACCAGCAACTGCGAGAGCACCAGCCAGGAGCGGCGTCGGCCGAGCTTGCCGAGCAACGGCAGGCGCCATTGGTCGAGCAGTGGCGACCAGACCCATTTGAACGCGTAGGCCAGGCCGATCAGGCTCGCGTAGCCGATGGTCTCGCGGGCCACACCGGCTTCGCGCAACCACACCGACAGCGTCGAGAACACCAACATGTAAGGCAGACCGGCGGCGAAGCCGAGCAGCAGGAGCACCACGGTCGACGGGCTGGCATAGGCAGCGAGCGCAGCGCGCCAGGTTTTACGGGGCATGGGCCAACATCTGCCTCAAGATTACGAACACAAAGCGCGCACTCTAACTGGTGTGATCCATCGGACGCCAGCCATGACGCGACATATCGACGCGATTATTGCGCAGGCTGACCCCTTCGGCGCGCAAACGCGCCCTCTGTTCATCGCCCGAAGGCGTGCCTTGCTGAAGGCTGAGCCGACCGCCGGCACCGAGCACCCGATGCCAGGGCAGGCGGGTATCGGCCGGCAACTGGCTCAGGGTGCGTCCGACCCAGCGCGCCGCGCGGCCCAGACCGGCCATCTGCGCCAGTTCGCCATAGCTGACCACCTTGCCGGCGGGGATCTGGTTCATCACCAGGTAGAGAGCCGTTCGTCGGGCCTCGGCATCTTCCTGGGTCATGTCGGCGCTGGCGTTCATCGCTGGATTTTCCGCTCGATCGCAGGCCTGCGGAAACATTTGGGAATTGAACTCATTGGCATTGGTCGGGTCTGTCCTTGTTCTGATGGCGGGCATCTGGATAATGCCCGACTTTTTTCGCGAACCTGAATGTCTGTATTGCCTATGTATTCTAGAACCCTGTTGTGCCTTGCACTGGTCGGCGCAAGCGCCCCGGCCCTCGCCGATACCGTGTGGATGAAGAACGGTGACCGCCTGAGCGGCAAGATCAAGGTGTTCGATGGCGGCAAGTTGCTGCTGGAGACGCCCTACGGCGGCTCCATTGCCTTGGACTGGAAACAGGTCAAGACCCTGGAAAGCGACCAGGAACTGCTGGTCAAGCAGGACGAATACAACGGTGAGCGGGCCAAGTCGCTGCAGGCGGCGGAGCAGGGCAAGGTGATCCTGGCCAACGGCGAGGCGCCGAAGACCGTCGAGCTGGCCAGCATCCAGCAGATCATGAAGCCCAAGCCTGTGGTCGAGGACCTGGTCTGGAAAGGCAACGTCGACCTGGCCCTGGACTACAAGCGCGCCGAAACCAACACCGACGACTACGACGTCGACTTCAAGACCACCGCGCGCCATGGCCGCTGGCGGCACAGCGCCGAAGGCGAATACAACCGCGACAGCAAGGACGACGTCACCACCACCAACAACTGGGCCGCCGAGTACGCCCTCGACCGCTTCATCACCGACAAGTGGTTCTGGCAGGGGCGCCTGGAATACAAGCGCGACCATATCGAGGACCTGGCCCGCCAGCGCACCGTGGGTACCGGCCCGGGCTACCAGTTCTGGGACGACGAACTGGGGGCGTTCTCCCTCGGCTCGCTGCTCAACCGTACCGACTATGAATACGCCGACGGCGGCAAGGACAACTTCTATTCCCTGGGCATGAAGTGGGCCTACAACCGTTTCCTGATCGGCAAGAGCGTCGAGGTGTTCACCAATGGCGAGGTCGGCAAGCCGCTGGGCAATGTCGCCGACTACAGCCTGGATGCCGAGGTCGGCCTGCGCTACAAGGTCACCGAATGGGCGTCTCTCAATCTCAAGGCCGAGAAGGACATCATCAGCGGTACCCGCGACAGCGACCTGGACAAGACCCGTTATACCGCCGGATTCGGCGTGACCTGGTAAGCCCCTTGGCAGCGGCAGGTGATAATGATTAGCTTGTCGCTATCGCCGCCCACGCCGGGCGGCTCGTTTTTTCCAGGAGTCCAGACGTGAGCGCCAACGTTGCCAGGCCAGCCCGAGAACTGCTGCTCAAGGAGTACCGCGGGGTACTCTCGACCCATTCCAAGTCGATGCCCGGCTTTCCGTTCGGCTCCGTGGTGCCGTACTGCCTGGATGCCGATGGCAATCCGCTGATCCTGATCAGCCGCATCGCCCAGCACACCCACAACCTGCAGAAGGACCCCAAGTGCTCGCTGCTGGTGGGCGAGCGCGGCGCCGAGGACGTTCAGGCGGTGGGCCGGCTGACCGTGCTGGCCGAGGCGCGCAAGCTCGAAGACAGCGCGGCCATCGAGGCCGCGGCCGAGCGCTACTACCGCTACTTCCCCGAATCGCGCAATTACCACAGTGCCCACGATTTCGACTTCTGGGTGCTGCAGCCGGTGCGCCATCGCTACATCGGCGGTTTTGGCGCGATCCACTGGATCGACCAGCTGACCCTGGCCAATCCGTTCGCCGGCAAGGCCGAGCTGAGCATGGTCGAGCACATGAACAGCGATCACGCCAACGCCATCGCCCATTACGTCGCGCTGAGCGGCCTGCCGGACGCGCTACCCGCGCAACTGGCCGGGATCGACAGCGAGGGCATGCACCTGCGCATTGGCCAGGGGCTCCACTGGCTGGCGTTCCCGGAGCCTTGCAATACGCCGACACAAGTCCGCGAGGCCCTGGTTTTGCTGGCTCGCGCTGAAAAATGGCCACAAACGCAAGCCGCCGAGGCTTGAAATTGGCAGCTAAAGTTACCATCTGAGGTCTATTGGAAGACGTCTTCCGCTGAGGAAACCTCGATGCGTGCTTTTCTACTGCTGTTCCTTATTTTCCCGATCCTGGAGCTGTATGCCTTTTTCAAGGTGAGCAGCTCCATCGGCTTCTTTCCGGCGCTGCTGCTGATCTTCGCCGGCTCGGCCCTGGGCCTGCTGGTGGTGCGTGTGGCCGGCCTGGCCACGGCCCTGCGTACCCGTGACAGCCTGCAGCGCGGCGAACTGCCGGCCGAGGACATGTTCCACGGCTTGATGCTGGCGCTGGGCGGCGGTCTGCTGCTGATCCCCGGCTTCATCAGCGATGTGTTCGGCCTGATCCTGCTGCTGCCGTTCGTCCGCCGCCTGCTCGGGCGCAAGCTGCGTGATCGGGCGCAGGCCCAGGCCATGCGCCAGCGGGCGTTCGCCGAGGACCCGTTCAACGGCCAGCCAGGTGCGCCGGGACGGGCACCGCGGCAGCCGAACGTGATCGAGGGGGAGTACGAGCACCGCGATTCCTGAGGCGCTCCCGTATGAACAACGGCCCTTTCATGGGCCGTTGTTCATTCTTGCAGGTTCATTTCAAAAAAATTCATTTGCGAGCCTTGTAATCGCGCAGGGCGCCCCTATGTATGGGTCACCGCAAGGTTTCTGGGCATCCGCACCAGACAAGACAAGCGTGGCCCGCCCCGCGAGCCACGACCGGCAACGCCGGACAGCATCCACCCGCCGGTACCGAAACCGGCCGATGAAAACCACAATCAGGAGAGATCGACAATGAAGCTTCGTCCTCTGCATGACCGCGTCGTTATCCGCCGCAGCGAAGAAGAATCGAAAACCGCTGGCGGTATCGTTCTGCCAGGCTCGGCCACCGAGAAGCCAAACCGTGGCGAAGTCGTCGCCGTTGGCGCCGGTCGCATCCTGGACAACGGTGAAGTGCGTGCGCTGGCCGTGAAAGTGGGTGACAAGGTGGTTTTCGGCCCTTACTCGGGCAGCAACACTGTGAAAGTTGACGGCGAAGACCTGCTGGTAATGAGCGAGAACGAAATCCTCGCCGTTATCGAAGCTTGATTCCGCTGGTTTCCCGTTACTCCAAAGTATTCAAGGATTAAACGATCATGGCTGCTAAAGACGTAAAATTCGGCGATTCCGCCCGCAAGAAAATGCTCGTTGGTGTCAACGTTCTGGCTGACGCGGTAAAAGCGACCCTGGGCCCGAAAGGCCGCAACGTGGTCCTGGCCAAGAGCTTCGGTGCTCCGACCATCACCAAGGACGGCGTTTCCGTCGCCAAGGAAATCGAGCTGAAAGACGCCTTCGAGAACATGGGCGCCCAGCTGCTGAAAGACGTGGCTTCCAAGGCCAACGACGAAGCCGGTGACGGCACCACCACCGCTACCGTTCTGGCCCAGGCCATCGTCAGCGAAGGTCTGAAATCGGTTGCCGCCGGCATGAACCCGATGGACCTGAAGCGCGGCATCGACAAGGCCACCCTGGCCATCGTCAAGGAACTGAAAGCCCTGTCCAAGCCATGCGCCGACTCCAAGGCCATCGCTCAGGTAGGCACCATCTCCGCCAACTCCGACAACTCCATCGGTGACATCATCGCCGAAGCCATGGAAAAAGTCGGCAAGGAAGGCGTGATCACCGTCGAAGAAGGCTCGGGCCTGGAAAACGAACTGTCCGTCGTCGAAGGCATGCAGTTCGACCGTGGCTACCTGTCGCCCTACTTCGTCAACAAGCCGGACACCATGGTTGCCGAGCTGGAAGGCCCGCTGCTGCTGCTGGTCGACAAGAAGATCTCCAACATCCGCGAACTGCTGCCAGTCCTGGAAGCCGTTGCCAAGTCCGGCCGTCCGCTGCTGATCGTGGCTGAAGACGTCGAAGGCGAAGCCCTGGCTACCCTGGTCGTCAACAACATGCGTGGCATCGTCAAGGTCGCCGCGGTCAAGGCACCTGGCTTCGGCGACCGCCGCAAGGCCATGCTGCAGGACATCGCCGTCCTGACCGGCGGTACCGTGATCTCCGAGGAAATCGGCCTGAGCCTGGAATCGGCCACCCTGGAGCACCTGGGCAACGCCAAGCGCGTGACCCTGTCCAAGGAAAACACCACCATCATCGATGGCGCGGGTGCCGAGTCCGACATCGAAGCACGCGTCAAGCAGATCCGTGCCCAGATCGAAGAAACTTCCTCCGACTACGACCGTGAAAAACTGCAAGAGCGTCTGGCCAAGCTGGCTGGCGGTGTTGCCGTGATCAAGGTCGGTGCCGGCACCGAAGTTGAAATGAAAGAGAAGAAAGCCCGCGTTGAAGACGCCCTGCACGCGACCCGCGCAGCCGTCGAAGAAGGCGTGGTGCCTGGCGGTGGCGTGGCCCTGGTTCGTTCCCTGCAGGCCATCGCTGACCTGCGTGGCGACAACGAAGACCAGAACGTCGGTATCGCTCTGCTGCGTCGCGCCGTTGAAGCGCCGCTGCGCCAGATCGTCGCCAACGCCGGCGACGAGCCAAGCGTGGTGGTCGACAAGGTCAAGCAAGGTTCGGGCAACTTCGGTTACAACGCTGCTACCGGCGAGTACGGCGACATGATCGAAATGGGTATCCTGGACCCAGCCAAGGTGACCCGTTCGGCTCTGCAAGCCGCAGCTTCGATCGGCGGTCTGATGATCACCACCGAAGCCATGGTTGCCGACCTGCCGGAAGACAAGCCAGCTGGCATGCCAGACATGGGCGGCATGGGCGGTATGGGTGGCATGGGCGGCATGATGTAAGCCAGCCTCACCCTGCAAAAAAGAGCCCCGCTGATGCGGGGCTTTTTTTTGGGTGCGCCAGGCATGGCGCGTAGCGCCGTGACTGGCGCTGTCGGGAACACCGTGGTGGTGATCCGGACGACTTGGAGGTGAAAGTCCTCTACACACCCGGCAAGGGGAAGTGTTAGCCAGAGGCAAGGGTGTCGCGGGCGACTGCGAATCTGAAGGAAGCCCGAGGCAAAATGCTGGC
>Ga0206117_100115_pt1 | contig 135894 bp, 121 predicted proteins | sample 3A5Ametagenome_FD_177997 | JGI IMG/M metagenome (GOLD analysis project Ga0206117, IMG submission 177997) | Enriched microbial communities from leaf-cutter ant dump, University of Wisconsin, Madison, United States - 3A5A | ecosystem: Environmental > Terrestrial > Nest > Insects nest > Nest dump...
TCGTCAGTCGCGCGCCAGCAGGCGCGGGGCAAGCTCTTTGAGCGCGCGGCGATACACTTCGCGCTTGAATGTCACCACCTGGCCCAGCGGGTACCAATAGCTGACCCAACGCCAGCCATCGAACTCCGGTTTGCCGGTGAGATCCATCCTGACCCGCTGCTCGTTGGACACCAGGCGCAGCAGGAACCACTTCTGTTTCTGGCCGATGCACAGCGGTTGGCTGTGGGTGCGGACCAGACGTTGGGGTAAACGATAACGCAACCAGCCACGGGTGCAGGCAAGAATTTCCACATCCTGACGCTCGAGGCCCACTTCTTCGTTCAACTCGCGGTACAACGCCTCTTCCGGCGTCTCGTCGGGATTGATCCCGCCTTGTGGGAACTGCCAGGCATCCTGGTTGATTCGCCGCGCCCATAGCACCTGTCCAAGATCATTCGTCAGAATGATCCCGACATTGGGGCGAAAACCATCGGGGTCGATCACGGCAGCAACCTCGCAAACGCATGTCGCCGCATTGTTCCACAAAGCCAGCAAGGCCAGCAACGCGCCCGCCATACCTTATGTGCAGCGCTGTGAAAAGTCCGTATTCTGTGGGACTTTTCAGATGTTATGCGAGTGACTCTTCAATGCGCCTGGCTTTATTCGATCTGGACAACACGCTTCTCGGCGGCGACAGCGACCACGCATGGGGCGACTACCTGTGCGCCCGCGGCATTCTCGACCTGGTGGAGTACCAGAACCGCAACGATGCTTTCTACCAGGACTACCTGGCCGGCAAGCTGGACCTGCAGGCCTACCTGAACTTCAGCCTGGAAATCCTGGCCACCACCGAGATGGCCCAGCTCGAGGAATGGCACGGCGACTTCATGCGCGACTGCGTCGAGCCGATCATCCTGCCCAAGGCCCTGGCCCTGCTGAAGCAGCACCGCGACGCCGGCGACAAGCTGGTCATCATCACCGCCACCAACCGCTTCATCACCGGGCCGATCGCCAGGCGCCTGGAAGTGGACACCCTGCTCGCCACCGAGTGCGAAATGCTCGACGGCCGCTACACCGGGCGCAGCATCGACGTGCCGTGCTTCCGCGAAGGCAAGGTGACCCGCCTGAACCGCTGGCTGGAGGAGAACGGCCTGAACCTGGAAGGCAGCTACTTCTATAGCGACTCGATGAACGACCTGCCCCTGCTGGAACAGGTGGACAATCCGGTGGCGGTGAACCCCGACCCGAACCTGCGCGCCGAAGCCGAGAAACGCGGCTGGCCGATCCTCGACCTGCGCAACTGAGCGGTCAGACCGGCCTGGCGCCCATCAGGCCGGCAATGGCGATGAAACACAGACCGCTGAACAGCGCCAGGGCCAGGGTGAACCGCGGTTTTCCCTGCCCCTGCGCGGTGCGCAGGCGGTTGACCCGGGCCAGCAACCAGAACCAGGCCAGCGCGCCGACGGTGTAGAGCAGGCTGGAGCCCAGCACCCAGGTCTGCCCCAGCGGCCAGCCCACCAGGTGCACCAGCCACCAGCCGGTGAACGGCATGCTCAGCAGGCACAGCCCCATCACCCACCAGAGAAAGCCCTGCGGACGCGCCAGCAGTCGTCCGTAGACCGTCGCATCAGCCGCGCGGCGCGCGCGCCAGGTCCAGATCGCCAGCCCCAGCGCGCTGCCCAGCAGCAGCACGGTGGCCAGCACATGGGCGGTTTTCAGGACGGTCAGGGTTTCCATGGTGACGATTTCCTCGGGCGTTGCTCAAAGCGTAGCCGCTCAGCCGAGGAACAGCCGATACGCCGGGTTGCCGGTCTCGTCCCAGTACGGATAGCCGATCTTCTCCAGCGCCGCCGGCACCAGGTGGCGCTCCTCCGCCGGGACCTGCAGGCCGGCGACCACGCGGCCGTCCGCAGCGCCGTGGTTGCGGTAGTGGAACATCGAGATGTTCCAGCGCCCGCCCAGCTTGTTGAGGAAGTTGAACAGCGCGCCCGGACGCTCGGGGAACTCGAAGCGCAGCACCAGTTCGTCGGCCACCTCGGCATGCCCGCCGACCATGTGCCGCAGGTGCAGCTTGGCCAGTTCGTTGTCGGTCATGTCCAGTACCGGGAAGCCCTGCTCGGTCAGGTGCTGGATCAGCGCGCTGCGCGGGTCGGTGTCCGGGTGGGTCTGCACGCCGACGAAGATGTGCGCTTCGCCGCCGGTGTGGTAGCGGTAGTTGAATTCGGTGATCTGGCGCTTGCCGATGGCCTCGCAGAACGCCTTGAAGCTGCCGGGCTGCTCGGGAATGGTCACGGCGATGATGGCTTCGCGGCCCTCGCCCAGTTCGGCCCGCTCGGCGACATGGCGCAGGCGGTCGAAGTTGACGTTGGCGCCGGAGTCGATCGCCACCAGGGTCTGGCCGCTGACACCGCGCTGCTCCACGTACTTCTTGATCCCGGCCACGCCCAGGGCGCCGGCCGGCTCGGTGATCGAGCGGGTGTCGTCGTAGATGTCCTTGATCGCCGCGCAGATCTCGTCGGTGCTGACGGTGATCACCTCGTCGACGTGGTCCTTGCAGATATCGAAGGTGTGCTGGCCGATCTGCGCCACCGCGACGCCGTCGGCGAACAGCCCGACCTGCGGTAGCACCACCCGCTCGCCGGCGGCCATGGCGGCCTGCAGGCAGTTGGAGTCGTCCGGCTCGACGCCGATGATGCGGATTTCCGGACGCAGGTATTTGACGTAGGCAGCGATCCCGGCGATCAACCCGCCGCCGCCGACCGGCACGAAGATCGCGTCCAGGCGACCCGGGTGCTGGCGCAGGATCTCCATGGCCACGGTACCCTGGCCGGCGATGGTGTGCGGGTCGTCATACGGATGGACGTAGACCAGGCCCTTTTCCTCGACCAGCTTCAGCGAATGGGCCAGCGCCTCGGGGAAGGAATCGCCGTGCAGTACCACCTTGCCGCCCCGCGAGCGCACGCCTTCGACCTTGATTTCCGGCGTGGTGCGCGGCATCACGATGGTCGCCTTGACCCCCATTTCCTTCGCCGCCAGGGCCAGGCCCTGGGCATGGTTGCCCGCCGAGGCGGTGACCACGCCGCGGGCGCGCTCTTCCACGCTCAGTTGCGCCAGCTTGTTGTAGGCGCCGCGGATCTTGAAGGAAAACACCGGCTGCAGGTCCTCGCGCTTGAGCAGCACCTGGTTGCCCAGGCGCTTGCTGAGCTGGCCGGCGGCTTGCAGAGGGGTTTCCACGGCGACGTCATAGACGCGCGAGGTGAGGATCTTCTTGACGTACTGTTCGAGCATCGGGAAAGCATCGCAGGCGGCTGGACGGGGGATCGGAGTCTACCCCAGCGCCTTGTCGGGCGACCACAGCAAACCCGGGGTTTTAGCCGCTATAATGCCCGGCTTCACGATACTCCCCCGCTTCGGAGCCCGCATGACCCAGGACCAACTCAAACAGGCCGTCGCCCAGGCCGCCGTCGATTTCATTCTGCCCAGCCTCGATGACAAGAGCGTCATCGGCGTCGGCACCGGCTCGACCGCCAACTGCTTCATCGACGCCCTGGCCCAGCACAAGACCGCCTTCGACGGCGCCGTGGCCAGTTCCGAAGCCACTGCCGCGCGCCTGAAGGGCCATGGCATCCCGGTCTACGAGCTGAACACCGTGAGCGAGCTGGAGTTCTACGTCGACGGCGCCGACGAGAGCGACGAGCACCTGAACCTGATCAAGGGCGGCGGCGCGGCCCTGACCCGCGAGAAGATCGTCGCGGCCGTGGCGCGCACATTCATCTGCATCGCCGACGCCAGCAAGCTGGTGCCGGTGCTGGGCGCCTTCCCGCTGCCGGTGGAAGTGATCCCGATGGCCCGCAGCCACGTGGCGCGCCAGTTGGTGAAGCTGGGCGGCGACCCGGTGTACCGCGAGGGCGTGCTGACCGACAACGGCAACATCATCCTCGACGTGCACAACCTGCAGATCACCAATCCGGTGGAACTGGAGACGCAGATCAATGCCATCGTCGGCGTGGTCACCAACGGCCTGTTCGCGGCGCGTCCAGCGGACCTGCTGCTGCTGGGTACCCCTGAAGGCGTGAAGACCCTCAAGGCCTGAGGGTTTTCGCTGTTGCCACTGGCCTCATCGCTGGCAAGCCAGTTCCCACAGGGTTCTGGGCTGCCTTGAGTATCGAGGCCAGTGGTCTAGTCCACGGGCTGCTTGAACACATAGAACAGATTCGGCTCACTCACCAGGTACAGCGTTCCCTCCCCGTCCATGGCGATCCCCTCCGCCTGCGGAACGCTCTGGCTCAGGCCATGGAAGCCCTTGCGCAGTGACAGGCTGGCCAGCGGCCTGCCCTTCACATCCAGCTCCAGCACCAGTTTCGACTCATCCGACAGCGCCAGCAGGTGGCCGCTGCGCTCGTCGAACTGCAGGCTCGACAGGTCCCGCACGAACAGCCGCGCATCGCGCTTGCGGTCCTGAACCACGTGCACGGCATACGGCTGCTGCGGGTTGTCATGGGGAAAGCCATGCACTTCGTAGATCAGCATCGGGTCGCGCTCCTTGGCCACGAACAGGCGCTTGCCCTGCTGGTCGAAGGCCAGCCCTTCGAAGCCCTTGTTGCCATTGAGACCGATACCCAGGGTCAGTTGCTCGGCATCCTTGGCATCGAGAAAGGGCGTGTCGTCGGTCAGGTGCACGCGGATCAGGCGCTGCTGGCGCTCGTCGGTGATCACGTAGCTGTCGCGCCCGACGTACTCCACCGCCTCCGGGTCGCCGAAACCGGTCAACGGCACCCGGCGCAGGATGCGGCCGTCCAGCGACAGTTCGATCAGCTCGGGGTCCTTGTTGGTCACGGTAAACAGGCTGTTGCGGTCCGGGTCGAAGGTCAGCGCCGAGATGTCCCTGTCCAGGCCATCGATGGCACGCGCCTCGACCGCCACCCGGTAGCGGTCGAGGCCGATGCTCTGCTGCGCAGGTTGCCACCAGGTCTTGAGGTTGAACCAGCCCCGTTCGAAGAGGCGATAGTGCTGCCCCGCGGCGACCAGGACGGTCAGCAGGACAGCGAGCAAGGCAAGCAGGGAAATACGCAGGCGCATCGACAGGACTCAGGCAGGGAAACGAAACGGCCCGAATCTAACCATAGCCAACTGAAACGAAGCTTAATCGGCCGCGCTCAGTCCTTGCGAAAGCGATAGAACAGGTTCGGCTCGCTGACCATGTACAGAGTGCCCGCCTCGTCCATCGCCACGCCTTCGGCCCGCGGGATACGCTTGCTCAGGCCATTGAAGCCGCCGAGCAGGGTCATGAAGCTGACCTGCTCGCCCTTCTCGTCCAGCTCCAGGAGCATGTTCGAATCCGCCGAGAGCGCCAGCATGTGCCCGGTGCGCGGGTCGATGCCAAGGGCGGACAGGTTGCGCAGGTCAAGGTCGTCGTTGGGCAGTTCCTGCTTGCTGCCGGTCAGGTCCGAGCGACCGTCGGTGCGCCAGGTGAACAACCGCGGCGGGCGCTCTTCGCCGAGCACCAGGCGCTGCCGCATGGCGTCCCAGGCAATCGCTTCGAAGGCCTTGTTCTGGTTGGCCGAAGGGCCGAGGTCGTAGCGCGGGAAGTCCTTGATGTTCAGTTCGCGGGTCGAGTCGTCGAGGCTGACCAGGACCAGGTCGTGGTTGCGCTCGTCGACGATGGCGATGCGCCCGTCCGCCATCACCGCCACGCCTTCCGGGTTGGCCCAGCCCACCAGCGGCAGCTTGCGCAGCACGTTGCCGTCCAGGGTCAGCTCGACCAGGAAGGGGTTCTTGCCCATGACCGCGAACAGGGTCTTGCGCTGCGGATCATAGGAAAGGTCCGAGGCCTCGTCCTTCTCCATGCCCGGCAGCACCTTGGCGTCGATGTCGACGTGGTAGTCCGGCAGCCAGATGCTCGCCTTCTGCTCGGCCTGGCTTTGGAAACGCTCTTGCAGCCAGAGCAGACCGCGGTCGTCCCAGTGCATGGCAATGGCCACGCCATAGCCGATCACGGCCGCGGCGACCGCCCAGGTGGACCAGCGCAGGGCAAGAGGGCGCTTGCGCGCGGACGACAAGGCGTCGCCAGAAGTGAGGGGAGCGGCCATTGGAGAATTCTCTGTTGTTTTCCCGGCTGACGGGCACAGCCGAAGGACCGGCTGAGAATTATCCAGATGTTTTGTGAAAAAAACGGTAAAAGCCGATGAGTTGCATTGACAGCACGACAGGAGCGACCCGTGATCGCCCCTGTCGTCAGCGGATCAGAGCACCCGGCTCTCGAAACGGCTGGCGCCCGGCAGTTCCAGGACCAGTTCGTCGCCCGGATTCAGCGGGCCGACGCCCACCGGCGTGCCGGTGAGGATCACGTCCCCGGCCTGCAGGGAGAACTGCGAGGCCATGTGCTGGATCATCGGCACGATGGGGTTGAGCATCAGCGCGCTGTTGCCGTCCTGGCGCACTTCACCGTTGATGGTCAGGCGGATGCCGATATCGGCCAGGTCCTCGAAGGTGCTGGCGACGACGAACGGCGCCAGCACGCAGGCGCCGTCGAAGCACTTGGCGCGCTCCCAGGGCAGGCCCTTTTCCTTCAGTTGCGCCTGCAGGTCACGCAGGGTCAGGTCCAGCGCCGGGGCGAAACCGGAAATGGCGTCCAGCACCTCTTCCTCGGACGGCTGCGGCGACAGTGGCTTGCCCAGCAGCACGGCGATTTCCGCTTCGTAGTGCACCGAACCACGCTCGACCGGGATCTTGAAGCCGCCTTCCAGCGGTACCACGCAACTGCCCGGCTTGATGAACAGCAGCGGCTCGGTGGGGATCGGGTTGTCCAGCTCCTTGGCGTGTTCGGCATAGTTGCGCCCGATGCACACCACCTTGCCCAGGGTGAAGTGGATGCGCGTCCCGTCTACATATTGGTGCTGATAACTCATGACCGACTCCTGGTGCTGGTTGAATCCGTGGCGGCGCGTCACTCGGGGGCGAAGATCTTGCCCGGGTTCATGATCCCGTTGGGATCGAACACCGCCTTGACTGCTTTCATGTATGCAATTTCCGCCGCCGAACGGCTGTAGGCAAGGTAGTCGCGCTTGGTCATGCCCACGCCGTGCTCGGCGGAGATCGAACCGTTGTACCGCTCGACGGTCTCGAACACCTGCTTGTTGACCACCGCGCACTTGGCGAAGAACTCGTCCTTGCCCATGTCGTCCGGCTTGAGAATGTTCAGGTGCAGATTGCCATCACCGATATGGCCATACCAGACCACTTCGAAATCCGGGTAGCGGGCGGTGACGATGGCGTCGATATCGCGCAGGAAGGCCGGGACCTTGGCCACGGTGACGGAAATGTCGTTCTTGTAGGGCGTCCAGTGGGAGATGGTCTCGGAGAGGTACTCGCGCAGCTTCCACAGGTTGCGCAGTTGCTGCTCGCTCTGACTCATCACCCCGTCGAGCACCCAGCCCTGCTCGACGCAGTGCTCGAACAGCGCCAGGGCCTCGTTGGCCACGTCCTCGGTGGTCGCCTCGAATTCCAGCAGGGCGTAGAACGGGCACGGCGTGTCGAACGGCGCCGGCACATCGCCACGGCCAAGGATCTTTGCCAGGCCCTTGTCGGAGAAGAACTCGAAGGCAGTCAGGTCGAGCTTGCCCTGGAAGGCATGCAGCACCGGCATGATGGAGTCGAAGTCGGGGGTACCGAGGACCATCGCGGTGAGGTTCTTCGGCGCCCGGTCAAGGCGCATGGTGGCCTCGACCACGAAGCCCAGGGTGCCTTCGGCGCCGATGAACAGCTGGCGCAGGTCGTAGCCGGTGGCGTTCTTGATCAGGTCCTTGTTCAGTTCCAGCAGCTCGCCGGCACCGGTGACCACCTTGAGGCCAGCGACCCAGTTACGGGTCATGCCGTAGCGAATGACCTTGATTCCGCCGGCATTGGTACCGATATTGCCGCCAATCTGGCTTGATCCGGAGGAGGCGAAGTCCACCGGATAGTACAGCGCCTGCTCCTCGGCGAAGGCCTGCAACTGCGCGGTGATCACCCCCGGCTGGCACACCACGGTGCGGTCGAAGGCGTTGAAGTCGAGGATGCGGTTCATGTAGTCGAAGGACACCACCACCTCGCCATTGGCCGCCACGGCGGCGGCGGAGAGGCCGGTGCGCCCGCCCGACGGCACCAGCGCGACCTTGTGCCGGTTGGCCCAGCGGACGATGGCCTGGACCTGCTCGATGCTCTTCGGGAAGACGATGGCCGAGGGGGCCGGAGGGAAGTGCTTGGTCCAGTCCTTGCCCCAGGTGTCGAGGGAAGCGGCGTCGGTCAGGACCTTGCCCGGCTCGACAAGGGTCATCAGTTCAGCAAGCAGAACAGGATCGGTCATCAACGAACTCTCGAACTATTCATGGTCACCCTGAGCACACTTCACGTGCCGGGGATGGTCTGAGCGCGGCGTCGGTATGCTAGCATACGCCCCCCGCTAATCGCGCTTCAGGCCGATCTGCGACAGCTCCACTTCCCTGCCATTTTTCTCCGGGACACAGGTTTACGCAGATGAGCAAGACTTCTCTCGATAAGAGCAAGATCAAGTTCCTTCTTCTCGAAGGCGTCCACCAGAATGCCGTGGACGTCCTCAAGGCCGCCGGGTACACCAACATCGAGTACCTCACCGGCTCCCTGCCGGACGAGCAACTGAAGGAAAAGATCGCCGACGCCCACTTCATCGGCATCCGCTCGCGCACCCAACTGACCGAAGAGGTCTTCGACTGCGCCAAGAAACTGGTCGCCGTCGGCTGTTTCTGCATCGGTACCAACCAGGTCGACCTGAGCGCGGCCCGCGAGCGCGGCATCGCCGTGTTCAACGCACCGTACTCCAACACCCGCTCCGTCGCCGAACTGGTGCTGGCCGAGGCCATCCTGCTGCTGCGCGGCATTCCCGAGAAGAACGCTTCCTGCCACCGTGGCGGCTGGATCAAGAGCGCGGCCAACTCCTTCGAGATCCGTGGCAAGAAGCTGGGCATCGTCGGCTACGGCTCGATCGGTACCCAACTGTCGGTCCTGGCCGAAAGCCTGGGCATGCAGGTGTTCTTCTACGACCCGCTGACCAAGCTGCCGCTGGGCAACGCCACTCAGGTGACCGACCTGCACGAGCTGCTGGGCCTGTCCGACATCGTCTCGCTGCACGTGCCTGAGCTGCCATCCACCCAGTGGATGATCGGCGAGAAGGAAATCCGCGCGATGAAGAAGGGCTCGATCCTGATCAACGCCGCCCGCGGTACCGTGGTCGAGCTGGACCACCTGGCCGCCGCGATCAAGGACAAGCACCTGATCGGCGCCGCCATCGACGTGTTCCCGGTCGAGCCGCGTTCCAACGACGAAGAGTTCGAAAGCCCGCTGCGTGGCCTGGACAACGTGATCCTGACCCCGCACATCGGCGGCTCCACCGCCGAAGCCCAGGCCAACATCGGCCTGGAAGTGGCCGAGAAGCTGGTCAAGTACAGCGACAACGGTACCTCGGTGTCCTCGGTCAACTTCCCGGAAGTGGCCCTGCCGGCGCACCCTGGCAAGCACCGCCTGCTGCACATCCACGAAAACATCCCGGGCGTGCTCAGCGAGATCAACAAGGTCTTCGCCGAAAACGGCATCAACATCTCCGGTCAGTTCCTGCAGACCAACGAGAAAGTCGGTTACGTGGTGATCGACGTCGACGCCGAGTACTCGGACCTGGCCCAGGAGAAACTGCAACAGGTCAAGGGCACCATCCGTTCCCGCGTCCTGTTCTGAGTTCGCTGCGCCGTTGAAAAGGGAGGCCCCGGTGGCCTCCCTTTTTTATGCGTCGAATACACACGAAAAGTTGCGTTATTTCGGCACAAATATTTCAACTACCGTTAAACATCCCCGGCTCGATGCGGTCACAAGGGGCGAATTGACCGTGGCAACTTCAGAAAGCCGCGGCAACACTGCGTTAATTGCCAATAGAAAGGGGCTCACATGCGTTTTATCACCGGGGCATTGTTTGCCGCCAGCCTGCTCAGTCCGTGGGCCCACGCGGAACTGATGGACGACATCAGCGACCGCAACGAGCTGCGCATTGCCATCGAAGCCAACACGCCGCCGTTCAACTTTCGCGATACCAGCGGGCAACTGAGTGGTTTCGAAGTGGAACTGGGGCAGATGCTCGCCCGTGAACTGGACGTCAACTCGTCCTTCGTGGAAGTTGCCGCCGATGACCTGCTGCCCGGGGTGCAGAGCGGCAAGTACGATATCGCCCTGAACCAGGTGGCGGTGAGCCCGGAACTGCAGGAGCGCCTGGATTTCAGCACCCCCTACAGCTACACCCGCGCGCAGTTGATCGTGCGCCAGGAAGAGCAGCGCCCGCTGCGCAGCCTCGAAGCCTTCAAGGGGCACAGCCTCGGCTTCGTTCAGGGCAGCGCGTTCGCCGAGCAGGCCAAGGCGGTGGAGGGGGTGGACCTGCGGAGCTACCCGGATGCGGCCCAGCCGATCAAGGAAGTCGCCGACGACCAGATCGACGCGGCGATCAGCGACCGCCTGCTGGTGCCCTACGCCATTCGCGACAGCAAGCTGCCGGTCACCGAGGGGGCCAGCGTCGGCCCGGTATTGAACCTGGCGATTCCGTTCCAGAAGGGCAATCCGGCGTTCCAGAGCGCGCTGGACAACGCCTTGCAACGGATCAAGGCCGATGGCCGCCTGGCCGAGCTGTCGAAGAAGTGGTTCGGGGTGGATGCCAGCGAGCCGCCCAAGCCGTAGATGGCCATTGCCATCAGGGCCTCATCGCTGGCAAGCCAGCTCCCACAGGGTGACGCGTCGAGCATAGATACTGCGACTGGCCAATAACCCTGTGGGAGTCGGCTTGCCGACGATGAGGCCAGCAGTCACGACATCGATCTGCTTGCCTATCACCATAGAATCTCCCACAGGGGCCGGTGTGCACCGCCCCTCGTGGGCGCTGGCGTGTCGAAGCGAAAGCAACAAAGGCTCATGAATCGAGCGCCCTGGCGGCCTCATCCAGTTCCAGCTCACTGAACACCTGCACCCCTTCCCGCCGCAGCAAGGCACTGGTCACCCCTTCACCAGCGACCTTGCTGCCGCTGAACGTCCCGTCATACACCAGCCGGTTGCCACACGACGGGCTGCCCGACTTGAGCACCGCCACGCGGATGCCATGACGCCGGACCAGTTCCAGCGCCTGCCGGGCGCCGGCAAGAAACGCCGCACTGACATCATCGCCCTGCACCGTCACCACCTGCGCCTCGCCGTCCAGCACCGCGCCCCCCTGCCCGCCGGGAATCTCCGCAGGCGGACGCGGCGTCGGCAGGCCGCCGGCGACTTCCGGGCACAACGGCACGACTCGCCCTTGCGCCTGCCAGGTCCGCAGCAGGTCCGGATGCCCGCTGGCCCGCCCGTCGTAGCGCACCGGCTGGCCGAGCAGGCAGGCGCTCACCAGCACCCGCGGCAGATCAGAACGGGTCGTTGCCACGGCGGCGGAACCAGCCGGTGACCGACAGGCGCTCGCGATGGGCGGCGAGCACTTCATGGGGCAGGTCGGCGGACATGAACAGGATCAGGCTGCCACCCAGCGGCGGCACGTCCTGCTCGCGGCCATCGGCGAAGAACAGGCGCAACTCGCCGCCGTCGGCCGGCTGCCAGTCGTCGTTGAGGTAGATGATCGCCGACACGGTACGCCGGTCATCGTCGCGGAAGCGGTCCAGGTGCTTGCGGTAGAAGGTCCCCGGCGGATACAGGGCGAAGTGGCACTCGAAGTCCTCCAGGCCCAGGTACAGGTCGCGGTTGAGCGCTTCGCGCAGGCCGTCCATGAGCGCCAGGTACTGGTCGCAGGCCTCGGACTGGCCGGGTTCGAGCCAGAGGATGTGGTCGCCGCGAATGCCCTCGCGGACCTCCTGGCCCTGGCCGCGTCCCACCCCCGCCGGCGCCAGCTCGCCCTCGGCCTTGCGCCGCCGGCACTCGAGCGCCAGCGCCCGGGTCAGGGCATCGGGAAGGAAAATGGCCTGCCGCGACCAGCCCTGGTTGGCCAGGTCGTCGACGATGCCGAGCAACTGCGAGGATTCGGAGGATATGTGCATGGCGCGCATGGTAGCCGGCTGCCAGGCAAACCGACAGCGCCACTTGGTCGCATCGACGCACGGGCGTCTCGACAAAGCCCCGCAAGGCCACGGACAATAGCCGCCTGCCGACAGGAGTCCTGAATGCGCCGTCTGTTTTTTCTGCTGTTGATCATCTGCACCACGCCTGTCCGGGCAGACTCCCTCGATCAACTGTACAAGGTCGCCGGCTGGCCTGAGCAGCGCGCCCACTTTTCCGATGCCATCGCCGCCGCCCAGCAGCGCTACCAGAAGAGCCTGCCGCCCGCGGTATTCCAGGCGCTGGTGGACAACAGCAACCAGCGTTTCGAAGCCAAGGCCGTGGACCGCCGCGCCGAGGCCCAGTTGCGCGCCAACCTGAGCAACCCGACCCCGGCCCTGGCCTTCTTCCAGTCGCCACTGGGGCGCAAGGTGGTGGCCGCCGAACTGCTCGCCACCCGCCGCGACCAGTTGGCGAAGAACGCCAAGGGCCTGCCGAAGATCGAAGCCAGCGACACCCGCCTGCTCATCGTCGGCCATCTGGCCCAGGCCCTGCCGGCCCGCGAAGCCGGGGCCGAAGTCAGCCTGGCGATTGCCGGTGTCGCCGCCGACAGCCTCAGCCAGATGATCCCCGGCCTGTTCGGTGGCGGTCAGGCCCAGGGCCTGCTGGATGGTCAGCGCCAGCGCCTGATGCAGCAGATCGGCGAAGACCTGAACAACACCCTGCTGTACGTCTACCGCGACCTGTCCGACGCCGAGCTGGAAGAATTCGCCACCTTCGCCGAATCCAGCGAAGGCCAGGCCTACTACAAGGCCGCCCTGGCGGCGATCCGCGCCGGCCTCGCCGTCGGCCAGAGCAGCTCCGACCTGCGCTGATCAGCCCAGGCGCTGGCCAATGAACGCGAAGTAGCGCTGGCGGATCTCCGGCAGCTCATTGGCCAGGTGGTGTCGCGCCTGCGGCAGCATGAGGATCTGCGGCGCGTCGAACTTGCCCTTGAGCACTTCCAGGTTGTAGCGCCAGTCCACCGTCATGTCCTCCTCACCCTGCACGATCAGCGGCCGGCGCGTGCTGCCGGGCGCCGCTTCGATGCGCCGAATCCACTTCACCAGGGCACCGACCCAGGCGGTGGGCAGGCGTCGCGGCTGCAGCGGATCGGCCAGGAGGAAGGGCAGGAAGGTCGGGTCGTTGCTGTTCTCGCTGAAGCGCCGGGCAATCCCCTTGACGAAGGGCCGCAGCAGCCGATAGCTGAGCTTCGACCAGCCCCAGGCCCGCGGCCGCACCAGCGGCGCCAGGAGGATCACCTCGCCGCTCACCGGGCTGCGTTCGCCGCGATGCAGCAGGTGATCGACGGCAATCGCGCCGCCGGTACTCTGACCGCACAGGTGCCAGGGTTGCGGCAGCTGCAATTCGGCGGCCTGCTCGAACAAGGCGTCGAGCACCTGCTGGTAGATGGCGAAGTCATCGATGCTGGCCCGCTCGCCACTGGACAGCCCGTGCCCGGGCAAGTCACAGGAGATCACCGCGTAGCGCTGTTCCAGCGCCCAGTCGACCACATGCCGATAGAGCCCCATGTGGTCGTAGAAGCCATGCAGCAGCACCAGGGTCGCCACCGGCGCGGCGGGCAGCCAGGCCTGGGCGACCACCTCGAATCCCGCGCAGGCGAACCGTCCCAGCCAGCTCGCCGCGCCTGGTCCGCGGTCCAGGCCGTAGAAGCGCTGGTACGCCTGGCCCTCGACCGACAACGGCTGGCGCGCCGCCAGCGCAGGCAGGCTGGCCCGCAGGGAATCGGCTTGGAACGACACGGACATGGGGATTTCCCGAAAAGGCGGCAAAGGATTGATCTGCGATATTCATCTGTCGGCGGGGGCATGGCAAGCTGGCCCCCTTCAATTTGCCAGGATCGCCCATGTCGGGGAAAAAACTGCTCACCGCCCTTGCCCTCGTGCTGTGTGGCGTCGGCCTGTGGTGGGCGTATGACAACTTCCGCAGCCAGTACCTGCGCCCCTTCGACAACCAGACCGCGCTGTTCGCCGGCGACCAGCTGCGCCTGCCACCCGAACTCGCCGGCCCCGGCCCCATCCGCCTGGTGCACTTCTGGGACCCGGCCTGCCCGTGCAATGTCGGCAACCAGCAACACCTGGGCGAACTGATCGAGCAGTACGCCGCGCAGGGCGTATCGTTCCACGTGCTGCAGAAGCCCGGCAGCCATGGCCAGCTTCCCGCCAACCTGGCGGCGCTGAAACCCCTCGCCAGCCTGCCCGGCGCCGAACACCTGCCGGCCAGCCCGGCCGTGGCGATCTGGGACCGGCAAGGCAACCTCGCCTACTTCGGCCCCTACAGCGAAGGAGCGACCTGCACTGCCAGCAACAGCTTCATCGAGCCGATCCTGCAGGCCCTGATCCAGGGGCGGCCAGTGCAGGTGACGCAGACGATGGCGGTGGGCTGCTATTGCCAGTGGAATGCCACGCCCTGACGTGCCCATGTGCCATCACTCCTGGCTGATCTATCGGCTGCCAGGGACTATCCTCTGTCCGATCATGTCCGCTGGCAGGAAGATCCCGCACAAGGAGCCTCGATGAAACGCCGTCTCACCCTTCTCGCCGTTGCCATTGCCGTCGCGGCGGCCGGCGGTGGTTACCTGTACGTGCAGGGCAAGCAGCCGCAACGCGACGGCGAGCGGGTCCTGGCGCAGCTCCAGGCCCCGGTCAGCGTGCGCTACGACGAACGCGGCGTGCCGCACATCCAGGCGCAGAACGAAACCGACCTGTACCGTGCCCTGGGCTACGTGCATGCCCAGGACCGCCTGTTCCAGATGGAGATCACCCGCCGCCTGGCCCGCGGCGAGCTGGCCGAGGTGCTGGGGGCGAAGCTGGTCGCCACCGACACCCTGTTCCGCAGCCTGCGCATCGCCGAGCAGGCGCAACGGATGGTCGACCGCCAGGACAAGCAGTCCCCCGCCTGGAAAGCCCTGCAAGCGTATCTCGAAGGCGTCAACGCCTGGCAGGACAGCCATCCGCACCCGATGGAATTCGACGCGCTCGGCATCACGCCACGCCCCTTCACCGCCCAGGACACCCTGAGCATCGCCGGCTTCATGGCCTACAGCTTCGCCGCCGCGTTCCGCACCGAACCGCTGCTGACCTTCGTGCGCGACCATCTCGGCGAGCAGTACCTGAAGGTCTTCGACCTCGACTGGCATCCCGACGGCGTGCTGCAGCGCGCGCCAGCACTGGCGGATGCCGACTGGAAATCCCTCGGCCGACTGGCCCGGGTCAGCCAGCAGGCCTTCGCCGAGGCCGGCCTGCCGCAGTTCGAGGGCAGCAACGCGTGGGCGGTGAGTGGCAGTCGCACCCGCAGCGGCAAGCCCTTGCTGGCCGGTGACCCGCATATCCGCTTCGCGGTGCCGGCGGTGTGGTACGAAGCCGAGCTGTCGGCGCCGGGCTTCCATCTCTACGGCTACCACCAGGCGCTCAACCCGTTCGCCTCCCTCGGGCACAACCGCGAGTTCGGCTGGAGCCTGACCATGTTCCAGAACGACGATGTCGACCTGATCGCCGAGAAGGTCAACCCGGACAACCCGGAGCAGGTCATGGTCCACGGCCAGTGGCAGGCGCTGACCCGCAGTGAGCAGCGGCTCAAGGTCAAGGGCGAAGCGGAGCAGACCATCACCCTGCTGCGTTCGCCCCACGGCCCGATCGTCAACCAGGTGCTCGGCCAGGACGCCGGCCCGACGCCGATCGCCATGTGGTGGGCGTTCCTGGAAAGCCCCAATCCGATCCTCGACGGTTTCTACGAGATCAACCGCGCCAGCACCCTCGAGGCGATGCGCAGCGCGGTGCAGAAGGTCCAGGCACCGGGGCTCAACTTCGTCTGGGCCAACGCCCGCGGCGATATCGGCTGGTGGGCGGCGGCGGCTCTGCCGATCCGCCCGGACGGGGTGAACCCGGCCTTCATTCTCGACGGCAGCAGCGCCCAGGCGGACAAGTCCGGGTTCTACCCGTTCAGCGCCAACCCGCAGGCGGAAAACCCGGCCAGCGGCTATATCGTCTCGGCCAACTTCCAGCCCAGCTCACCCAGTGGCGTGCCGATTCCCGGCTACTACAACCTGCCGGACCGCGGCCGCCAGCTCGACCGGCAACTGGCCGACGACCAGGTGAAATGGGACCTGCAGAACAGCCAGGCACTTCAGCTGGGCACGGCCACCGACTACGGCCCGCGCACCCTCGGTCCGTTGCTGCCGGTGCTGCGCCAGGTGGTCCAGGACCAGCAGGGCCGCGAGCTGGTGGAGCAACTGGCAGCCTGGCGCGGCGATTACCCGCTGGATTCGGTCAGTGCCACGCTGTTCAACCAGTTCCTCTACGAACTGGCATTCGCCGCGATGCACGACGAACTGGGCGATGCCTGGTTCCAGGCGCTGATCTCGACCCGGGTGATCGACGACGCCCTGCCACGCCTGGCCGCCGACCCCGACTCGCCCTGGTGGGACAGCCAGGGCAGCAGCGAGCGTGGCAGCCGCACGGCGGTGGTCAAGCAGGCCTGGGACAAGACCCTGGCGCACCTGGGCGAGACCTTCGGCAAGGACCCGGCGAGCTGGCAGTGGGGCAAGGCGCACACCCTGACCCACGGCCATCCGCTGGGCATGCAGAAGCCGCTGGACAAGCTGTTCAACGTCGGGCCGTTCGCCGCGCCAGGGACCCATGAGGTGCCGAACAACCTGTCGGCGAAGATCGGTCCGGCGCCCTGGCCGGTGACCTACGGGCCGTCGACACGCCGCCTGATCGATTTCGCCGACGCGGGGACGGCGCTGAGCATCAATCCGGTGGGACAGAGCGGGGTGTTGTTCGATCGGCATTACAGCGATCAGGCCAAGCCGTATGTCGAGGGGAAATACCAGAGGGCCTGGCTGGGGTTGGCGGGGGAGACGGAGGGGACGTTGAGGCTGGTGCCGGGTCAGTAGTTCTGCTGTGATTTTGAAGCCCTCATCGCTGGCAAGCCAGCTCCCACAGGTTTGGGAGCTGGCTTGCCAGCGATGGGGTCCAAGGTCAGGCCTGGGCCGGACGCCGCACCTCAGGCTGCTTCCAGCCATCCGCCGCGGCTTCCTCGATCGCCTGCTGGATCGCGCGCTTGCGGCGCTCCTCGGCACGGCGGCTGAAGTACCAGACCAGGAAGGTCGCCAGCGACACCGCCAGCAGGATCAGGCTGGCCACCGCGTTGATCTCCGGCTTCACGCCCAGGCGCACGGCGGAGAACACTTCCATCGGCAGGGTGGTGGAACCAGGACCGGAAACGAAGCTCGCCAGCACCAGGTCGTCCAGCGACAGGGCGAAGGACATCATGCCGCCCGCCGCCAGCGATGGCGCGATCATCGGGATGGTGATCAGGAAGAACACCTTCCACGGCCGCGCACCGAGGTCCATGGCCGCCTCTTCGATGGACAGGTCCAGCTCGCGCAGGCGGGCCGACACCACCACCGCCACGTAGGCGGCGCAGAACGTGGTGTGGGCGATCCAGATGGTGACGATGCCACGCTCCTGCGGCCAGCCGATCATCTGCGCCATGGCCACGAACAGCAGCAGCAGCGACAGACCGGTGATCACTTCAGGCATCACCAGCGGCGCGGTGACCAGGCCACCGAACAGGGTACGGCCCTTGAAGCGGGTGACCCGGGTCAGCACGAACGCGGCCAGGGTGCCCAGCGCCACCGCGGCGACCGCGGTGTAGCAGGCGATTTCCAGCGAGCGCATCACCGAACCCATCAGCTGGGTGTTGTCCAGCAGGCCGACGTACCACTTCACCGACCAGCCGCCCCACACCGTCACCAGCTTGGAGGCGTTGAACGAGTAGATCACCAGGATCAGCATCGGCAGGTAGATGAACAGCAGGCCGAGGACCAGCATTACATTGGAAAATCCGACGCGCTTCATGCCCGGCCCTCCATCTCTTTCGCCTGGCTGCGGTTGAACAGCAGGATCGGCACGATCAGGATCGCCAGCATGACCACTGCCAGGGCCGAGGCCACAGGCCAGTCACGGTTGTTGAAGAATTCCTGCCAGAGGACTTTACCGATCATCAGGGTTTCCGGACCGCCGAGCAGCTCGGGGATCACGAACTCGCCCACCACCGGGATGAACACCAGCATGCAGCCGGCGATGATGCCGTTCTTGGACAGCGGCACGGTGATCTTCCAGAAGCTGTTGAAGCGGCTCGAGCCGAGGTCCGACGCGGCCTCCAGCAGGCTCTGGTCATGCTTCACGAGGTTGGCGAACAGCGGCAGGATCATGAACGGCAGGTACGAATAGACCACGCCGATGTACACCGCCAGGTTGGTGTTGAGGATCTGCAGCGGCTGGTCGATCAGCCCCAGCCATTGCAGGAAGGCGTTGAGCAGGCCGTTGTTGCTGAGGATGCCCATCCACGCATAGACGCGGATCAGGATCGCCGTCCAGGTCGGCATCATGATCAGCAGCAGCAGTACGGTCTGGGTCTCTTTCTTCGCGTTGGCGATGGCGTAGGCCATCGGATAGCCGATCAGCAGGCACAGCAGGGTGCTGAAGAAGGCCATCTTCAACGAGCCGAGGTAGGCCGAGATGTACAGCTCGTCCTCGGTCAGCAGGCCGTAGTTGGCCAGGTTGAGCACCAGCTGGACCTTGTTCTCGACGTAGCTGTAGATCTCCGTGTACGGCGGGATCGCCACGTCCGCTTCGGCGAAGCTGATCTTCAGGACGATGAAGAACGGCAGCATGAAGAACAGGAACAGCCACAGGAACGGAATGCCGATGACGACATGCCGCCCTTCGGGCGTCAGGCGGTTGAGCGCTCGCTTGAGCTTGCGCATGTTCATGACCGCAGTACCACGCCGCTATCATTTTCCCACCAGACGTAGACTTCATCGTTCCAGGTGGGACGCGAGCCCTGGCGCTCGGCGTTGGCGACGAAGGACTGGACGATCTTGCCGCTCGGCAGCTCGACGTAGAACACCGAGTGACCACCCAGGTAGGCGATGTCGTGGACCTTGCCGCGCGACCAGTTGTACTCGTCGTTGGGCTTCTCGGTGGTGATCAGCAGCTTTTCCGGGCGCAGTGCGTAGGTGATCGACTTGTCTTCCACCGAGGTGGTGACGCCGTGACCGACGTAGATGTTGCGCTCCAGCTCCGGGCTGGCGATCAGGGCGTGGCCTTCGGCGTCGTCGACCACTTCACCGTCGAACAGGTTGACGTTGCCGATGAACTCGCAGACCAGGCGGCTGGTCGGGGTCTCGTAGACGTCGATCGGGCTGCCGATCTGGGCGATCCAGCCCAGGTGCATGATGGCGATGCGCTGGGCCATGGTCATGGCCTCTTCCTGGTCGTGGGTCACCATCACGCAGGTCACGCCGACCCGCTCGATGATCTCCACCAGTTCCAGCTGCATCTGCGAACGCAGTTTCTTGTCCAGTGCGCCCATCGGCTCGTCGAGCAGCAGCAGCTTCGGACGCTTGGCCAGCGAGCGGGCCAGGGCCACGCGCTGGCGCTGGCCGCCGGAGAGCTGGTGCGGCTTGCGCTTGGCGTACTGGGTCATGTGCACCAGCTTGAGCATCTCGGCCACGCGGGCCTCGATCTCGGCCTTGGGCATCTTGTCCTGCTGCAGGCCGAAGGCGATGTTCTGCGCCACGGTCATGTGGGGGAACAGCGCATAGGACTGGAACATCATGTTGATCGGCCGCTCGTAGGGCGGCATGTCGGTGATGTCGACGCCATCGAGGAAAATGCGCCCTTCGGTGGGACGCTCGAAACCGGCCAGCATGCGCAGCAGGGTCGATTTACCTGACCCGGAGCCACCCAGCAGGGCGAAGATCTCGCCCTTCCTGATTTCGAGGGAGACATCATCCACCGCGACGGTTTCGTCGAACTTTTTCGTGACCCGATCGATCTTGACCAGCACCTGCTTGGGTTGCTGGTCGCCTTCGAGGGCTTTCTTATAGGCGCCGGAGGCAACTGCCATGTGTGAAACTCCCAACAGAATGTTCTGCACCCGCCCCTGCCGTGGCGGGTCCGGATTTTTTATTTACCCGTCTTGACCTTGGTCCAGATGCGGGTCATCAAACGCTGCACCTTGGGCGGCAACTCGGAATTGACATACAGCTTGTCGAGCACTTCCTGCGGTGGGTAGACCGCGGGGTCCTTGCGTACGTCCTGGTCCATCAGGTCGCCAGCCTTGGGGTTCGGGTTGGCGTAACCAACGTAATCGCTGACCTGGGCGATAACCGCAGGTTCGAGCAGATAGTTGATGAAGGCATGGGCCTCCTTGACGTTGCCGGCATCCTTGGGGACCGCCAGCATGTCGAACCAGAGGTTGCCTCCTTCCTTGGGAATCACATAGGCCACGTCCACGCCCTTGCCGGCTTCCTCGGCACGGGCCTTGGCCTGGAACACGTCGCCGGAGAAACCGGCGGCCACGCAGATGTCGCCGTTGGCGAGATCCGAGATGTACTTGGAGGAGTGGAAGTAGGTCACGTAGGGACGGATGGCGAGGAGTTTCTCCTCGGCCTTCTTGTAGTCCTTCGGGTCTTCGCTGTTGGGGTTCAGCCCCAGGTAGTTGAGCATCGCCGGCAGCATTTCGTCCGCCGAGTCGAGGAAGGCGACGCCGCAGCTGGAGAGCTTCTTGATGTTCTCCGGCTCGAACAGCGTGGCCCAGGAGTCGATCTTGTCGGTGCCGAGCACCGCCTTGACCTTCTCGACGTTGTAGCCGATGCCGTTGGTGCCCCACAGGTACGGCACCGCGTACTGGTTGCCCGGGTCGTTGCGCTCCAGGCGCTTGAGCAGGGCCGGGTCGAGGTTGTTCCAGTTCGGCAGCTGGGCGCGGTCGAGCTTCTGGAACGCGCCGGCCTTGATCTGCTTGCCGAGGAAATGGTTGGACGGCACGACCACGTCGTAGCCGGTGTTGCCGGCCAGCAGCTTGCCTTCCAGGGTTTCGTTGGAGTCGAAAACGTCGTACAGCGGCTTGATGCCGGTGGCCTTCTCGAAGTCCGCGAGGGTGGTCTGGCCGATGTAGTCGGACCAGTTGTAAATGTGCACCGTGGGCGCCGCTTGGACGCTGCAAGCCAGCGTCAGACCCGCTCCAGCCATGACGGCCTTGCGAAATACGGAAATAGACAAGTGGGAGGTCCTCTACATTAGTGCCCGTGTGGCGTGCGGCAGAAATGAATGCCGGATCACCGAACCGGCGCGCAACTTACCTTCGATACACCCTTGCAGCAAAAAAAATTTCTGTTACAGCCGTCAAGGACGCGGCTTTCGCCGCGTCCCGAGGCAAAATCGGCTTACTTGCCCGATTTGATCTTGGTCCAGCTGCGGGTGATGTCGCGCAGGGTGGCCGGCGGCTGGTCGCTGATCGCGTACAGCTGCTTCTTCACTTCATCCGACGGGTAGATGCTCGGGTCGCCGGAGATGTCCTTGTCCACCAGCGGGGTCGCCGCCTTGTTGCCGTTCGGGAAGCGCACGGCGTTGGTGATCTCGGCCATGATTTCCGGCTGCATCAGGAAGTTCATCCACTGGTAGGCGGCGTCGACGTTCTCGGCGTCCTTCGGAATGGCGACCATGTCATAGAAGGTACCGGCGCCTTCCTTCGGAATCACGTAGTCGACCTTGACCTTGTCGCCAGCCTCGTGGGCACGGGCCTTGGACTGTTCCAGATCACCCGAGTAGCCGACCGCCACGCAGATGTTGCCGTTGGCCATGTCGGAGATGTACTTGGACGAGTGGAAGTAGGCGATGTACGGACGAACCTTGAGGAACAGTTCCTCGGCGGCCTTCAGGTCAGCCTTGTCCTTGCTCGCGGTAGGCTTGCCCAGGTAGTGCAGGGCGGCCGGGATCATTTCGGTCGGCGCGTCGAGGAAGCTCACGCCGCAGCTCTTCAGCTTTTCCATGTTCTCCGGCTTGAACACCACGTCCCACGAGTCGATCTTGTCGACGCCCAGCGCGGCCTTGACCTTCTCCGGGTTGTAGCCGATGCCGATGCTGCCCCACATGTACGGGAAGGCGTGCTTGTTGCCCGGGTCGCTGGCGTCGCCGACGGCCTTGAGCAGGTCTTCGTCGAGGTTCTTCCAGTTGGTCAGCTTGGACTTGTCCAGCTCCTGGTAGACGCCGGCCTTGATCTGCTTGGCCAGGAAGTTGTTCGACGGCACGACCACATCGTAGCCGGACTTGCCCGCCAGCAGCTTGGCTTCGAGGGTCTCGTTGCTGTCGAAGACGTCGTAGACGACCTTGATGCCGGTCTGCTTCTCGAACTTGGCGACGGTCTCCGGGGCGATGTAGTCGGACCAGTTGTAGACGTGGAGAACCTTGTCGTCCGCGTGAACAGCACTAGCCACCATCCCGGCGAGGGATGCGGCCAACAGCGTCTTGCCGATTTTCTTCATGCGTATTGCTCCAGAATTTTTATAAAGCCATCTGTTCAGCGGCCGGCCCTGTCTGCGCCGCGACTGAAACAGTCGCTAGTCTGGCAAGATCCAAGGCGCTCTTTCAACGCCTTGGCATGCCGCAAAGCCACTACGCCAGCCTAGCAGGTGCTCAGCGCAACGCTTCGAGGGTCAGGTCCAGGCACTTGCGGGCCTTTTCCACCAGTTCGTCGATCTCTTCGCGAGTGATCACCAGCGGCGGCGCGATGATCATGGTGTCGCCCACCGCGCGCATGATCAGGCCGTTGTCGAAGCAGAACTGCCGGCAGATCATGCCCACCGCCTTGCCTTCGTAACGACTGCGGGTGGCCTTGTCCTTGACCAGTTCGATCGCGCCGAGCATGCCCAGGCCGCGAACCTCGCCCACCAGCGGATGGTCGCTCAACTCGCGCAGACGCTTCTGCAAATAGGGTGCCGTTTCCTCGCGAACACGCTCGACGATCTTCTCGTCGCGCAGGATCCGCAGGTTTTCCAGGCCCACCGCTGCCGCCACCGGATGGCCCGAATAGGTGAAGCCGTGGTTGAAGTCGCCGCCTTCGCCGAGCACCTTGGCCACCTCGTCACGGACGATCACGCCGCCCATGGGGATGTAGCCGGAGGTCAGGCCCTTGGCGATGGTCATCAGGTCGGGCTCGAGGCCGTAGTAGTCGGAGCCGAACCACTCGCCGGTACGCCCGAAGCCGCAGATCACCTCGTCGGCGACGAAGAGGATGTCGTAGCGAGCGAGGATCTCCTTGATCTTCGGCCAGTAGCTCTCGGGCGGGATGATCACGCCGCCGGCGCCCTGGATCGGCTCGGCGATGAAGGCGGCGACGTTGTCCACGCCGACTTCGAGGATCTTCTTCTCCAATTGCTCGGCGGCCCAGATGCCGAACGCCTCGGGGCTCTTGTCACCGCCCTCGCCGAACCAGTACGGCTGCGGAATGTGGACGATGCCCGGGATCGGCAGGTCGCCCTGCTCATGCATGCCGGACATGCCGCCAAGGCTGGCACCGGCCACGGTGGAGCCGTGGTAGCCGTTGACGCGGCCGATGATCACCTTCTTCTGCGGCTTGCCTTTCAGCGCCCAGTAGTGACGGACCATGCGCAGCACGGTGTCGTTGCCTTCGGAACCGGAACCGGTGAAGAACACATGGCTCATGCCCGCCGGAGCCACGTCGGAGATGGCCTTGGCCAGCTCCAGCGCCGGTGGGTGAGCGGTCTGGAAGAACAGGTTGTAGTACGGCAGCTCGCGCATCTGCTTGCTGGCCGCCTCGGCCAGTTCTTCACGCCCGTAGCCGACCGCCACGCACCACAGCCCGGCCATGCCGTCGAGGATCTTGTGGCCCTCGCTGTCCCACAGGTGCACGCCCTGGGCCTTGGTGATGATCCGCGGACCCTTCTCCTGCAACTGCTTGTAGTCGCTGAAGGGCGCCAGGTGATGATCACGACTCAGGTCCTGCCACTCGCGGGTTTGCGGGTTCTTGACGCTCATGTGCTTCTCCGATTGCTGGCGGCCGCGCTCCTGCGGCCCCGGGGTTTATCAGACCGCGAACAGCAGGAACTCGCGCTCCCAGGAGCTGATCACGCGCTTGTAGTTTTCATGCTCGGCGCGTTTGGTCGCGACGTAGCCGGCGATGAATTTCTTGCCCAGATAGGCCTCCAGCGCACGGCAGTTCTCCATGCGTTCCAGGGCGTCCTCGATGGTCAGCGGCAGGCGCAGGTTGCGCCGCTCGTAGCCACGACCCTGGACCGGTGCGCTGGCATTCACGCCCTCGACCATGCCGATGTAGCCGCACAGCAGGCTGGCGGCGATCGCCAGGTACGGGTTGGCGTCGGCGCCGGGCAGGCGGTTTTCCACGCGGCGGTTCTGCGGACCGGCATCCGGTACGCGCAGGCCGACGGTGCGGTTTTCCTCGCCCCATTCCACGTTGACCGGCGCCGAGGTGTCGGGCAGGAAGCGGCGGAACGAGTTGACGTTGGGGGCGAACAGCGGCAGCACCTCGGGGATGAACTTCTGCAGCCCGCCGATGTGATAGAGGAACAGCTCGCTCATGCTCCCGTCTTCGTTGGAGAAGATGTTCTTGCCGGTCTTCACGTCGATGATGCTCTGGTGCAGGTGCATCGCACTGCCGGGCTCGCCGGTCATCGGCTTGGCCATGAAGGTGGCGGCGACGTTGTGCTTGAGCGCGGCCTCGCGCATGGTGCGCTTGAACACCAGGATCTGGTCGGCCAGGGACAGCGCATTGCCGTGACGGAAGTTGATTTCCATCTGCGCGGTGCCGTCCTCGTGGATCAGCGTGTCGAGGTCGAGGTTCTGCAGTTCGCACCAGTCGTAGACGTCCTCGAACAGCGGGTCGAATTCGTTGGCGGCCTCGATGGAGAACGACTGGCGGCCGGTTTCCGGGCGGCCGGAGCGGCCGATCGGCGGCTGCAGCGGGAAGTCCGGGTCTTCGCAACGCTTGGTCAGGTAGAACTCCATCTCCGGCGCCACGATCGGCTGCCAGCCCTTGTCGGCGTAGAGTTTCAGGACCTTCTTCAATACGTTGCGCGGCGACAGCTCGACCGGGTTGCCCTTCTTGTCGTAGGTGTCGTGGATGACCTGGGCGGTCGGCTCGATGGCCCATGGCACGAGGAACACCGCGTTCTCGTCGGGACGGCAGACCATGTCGATGTCGGCCGGGTCGAGCAGCTCGTAATAGATGTCGTCATCGACGTAGTCACCGGTCACCGTCTGCAGCAGGACACTCTCGGGCAGACGCATGCCTTTCTCGGCGATGAACTTGTTGGTCGGCGAGATCTTGCCCCGGGTGATACCGGTCAGGTCGCTGATCAGACATTCGACTTCGGTGATCTTGTGCTCTTTCAGCCAATCGGTGAGCTGGTCGAGATTGCTGCTACTCATACATACCTCGGGAGGTAAATGCCTGGACTGTGGTCAGGAGGCCCATGAAAGGCCTTCTCCAGCATTCTGGATGCCCCGGCGAGGCAAAGCAAAAGACGCGCGGGGAGAATGCGACGCCAGCATCCATCGGGATGCGGGGGAGCCGACTATAGTCATGGATGGCAGTATGAGAGGGTGAATCTTTCGGGAACACGTCGCCTTGGCCGTCAACTATTTTGGCCGGACGGAGCGCTACCGACAGGTAGCGACCGCTGCGTGCGAAAGTGGCGTCCGGGCCTGTCCACACTGGACGGCCGCTATCGCCGTTGATCGGCAGGCGTAACATGTAACCCCCGGTATTATTGATGTTATGGGTTGCGACCGAGCTTAGCCTTGTTCATTTTTTTACACAACACCCCCGTAAAAAATAAAATACGGCGCTCTCGATTTCGCCCCGGGGCGACCAAAGCAGTCCTTGTCGACGCCCTCAATTGCAGCAAAAATGCCGCTATGGAGCCTTTTTAGGGCATCATGGGCCTTGCTTGACTTCACTCGGGCTTTCCGTTTGACTGGGCTTGCAAGCCCCACTTGATTGATATTTTTAACAACAAAGGTGTTGCATCATGTCGGTACCCCCGCGTGCCGTTCAGCTTAACGAAGCGAACGCGTTCCTTAAGGAACATCCTGAGGTTCTCTACGTTGACCTTCTGATTGCAGATATGAATGGTGTGGTGCGCGGCAAGCGCATCGAGCGCACCAGCCTCCACAAGGTTTACGAGAAAGGCATCAACCTGCCCGCCTCCCTCTTCGCCCTGGACATCAACGGCTCCACCGTCGAAAGCACCGGCCTGGGCCTGGACATCGGCGACGCCGACCGGATCTGCTATCCGATCCCTGGCACCCTGTCCAACGAACCCTGGCAGAAGCGCCCGACCGCGCAGTTGCTGATGACCATGCACGAGCTCGAAGGCGAGCCGTTCTTCGCCGACCCGCGGGAAGTCCTGCGCCAGGTGGTGAGCAAGTTCGACGAAATGGGCCTGACCATCTGCGCCGCGTTCGAACTGGAGTTCTATCTGATCGACCAGGAGAACGTGAACGGCCGTCCACAGCCGCCACGCTCGCCGATCTCCGGCAAACGCCCGCAATCGACCCAGGTCTACCTGATCGACGACCTCGACGAATACGTCGACTGCCTGCAGGACATCCTCGAAGGTGCCAAGGAGCAGGGCATCCCGGCCGACGCCATCGTCAAGGAAAGCGCCCCGGCGCAGTTCGAAGTGAACCTGCACCACGTCGCCGACCCGCTGCGCGCCTGCGACTACGCGGTATTGCTCAAGCGCCTGATCAAGAACATCGCCTACGACCATGAGATGGACACCACCTTCATGGCCAAGCCGTACCCAGGCCAGGCGGGCAATGGTCTGCACGTGCATATCTCGGTGCTGGACAAGGATGGCAAGAACATCTTCACCAGTGAGGATCCCGAGCAGAACGCCGCGCTGCGTCACGCGATCGGCGGTGTGCTCGAGACCCTGCCCGCCTCGATGGCGTTCCTCTGCCCGAACGTCAACTCGTACCGTCGCTTCGGTGCGCAGTTCTACGTGCCGAATGCGCCGAGCTGGGGTCTGGACAACCGCACCGTGGCCCTGCGCGTACCGACCGGTACCGCCGATGCCGTGCGCATCGAGCACCGCGTGGCCGGCGCCGATGCCAACCCGTACCTGTTGATGGCCGCCGTGCTGGCGGGCGTGCACCACGGCCTGACCAACAAGGTCGAGCCGAACGAACCGGTCGAAGGCAACGCCTACGAACAGGTCGAGCAGAGCCTGCCGAACAACCTGCGCGATGCCCTGCGCGAGCTGGACGACAGCGAGATCCTCAACAAGTACATCGATCCGAAGTACATCGACATCTTCGTCGCGTGCAAGGAGAGTGAGCTGGAGGAGTTCGAGCACTCCATCTCGGACCTCGAGTACAACTGGTACCTGCATACCGTCTGACATCAAGCTGCAAGCCACAAGTTTCAAGCTACAAGAAAAAGCACATGCGCCTCGGCCCGCTTCTTCTTGCAGCTTGAGGCTTGAAACTTGAAGCGGCTACAGGGCCTTCTCGAAAATCTTCGAATTGCGCTGGTAGTTGTACAACGAAGCCCGCGCCGCCGGCAGTCGCTCCACCCCGCTCGGTACGAAGCCCCGTTCGCGGAACCAGTGTGCGGTCCGCGTGGTGAGCACGAACAGGGTCTTCAACCCCAGCGCCCGCGCCCGCTCCTCGATCCGCTCGAGCAAGTCATCCCCACGTCCGCCATGACGATACTCCGGGTTCACCGCCAGGCAAGCCAGCTCGCCGGCATCCGAATCGGCGATCGGGTACAACGCCGCACAGGCGATGATCGTGCTTTCCCGCTCCACCACGCTGAACTGCTCGATCTCGCGCTCCAGCACCTCGCGGGAGCGACGCACCAGGATGCCCTGCTCTTCCAGCGGGCTGATCAGCTCCAGCAGACCACCGACGTCCTCGATCGCCGCCTCGCGCACCAGCTCGAACTGCTCCTGCGCCACCAGCGTACCGCCACCGCCACGGGTGAACAGCTCGTTGAGCAACGCGCCATTCTCCACATAGCTGACGATATGACTGCGCGCCACGCCGCCGCGAATGGCCTCCGCCGCGGCATCCAGCAACTCGCCCTGGTAGTCGCTGCCCAGGCGCTCCAGATGCGGCGCCACCTGCTGCGGACGGATCTCCTTCACCAGCTTGCCGTTGGCATCCAGTAGCCCCGGCTCGGCACCGAACAGCAGCAGCTTGTCCGCGCCCAGCTCGATGGCCGCGCGGGTGGCGACGTCTTCGCAGGCGAGGTTGAAGATTTCCCCGGTCGGCGAATAGCCCAGCGGCGACAGCAACACGATCGAACGCTCGTCCAGCAGGCGGCCGATACCCTTGCGGTCGACCCGGCGCACTTCGCCGGTGTGGTGGTAGTCGACGCCTTCGACGACGCCGATCGGCCGCGCGGTGACCAGGTTGCCCGAGGCCACCCGCAGGCGTGCGCCCTGCATCGGCGAATTGGCCATGTCCATCGACAGGCGTGCCTCGATGGCGATGCGCAACTGGCCCACGGCGTCGATCACGCACTCCAGGGTGGCCGCATCGGTGATGCGCAGGCCATGGTGGTAATGCGCGCTCAGGCCACGGGCAGCCAGGCGGCTTTCGATTTGTGGGCGGGAACCGTGCACCAGAACGAGGCGTACCCCGAGGCTGTGCAGCAGCACCAGATCGTGGACGATATTGCCGAAGTTGGGGTGTTCGACCCCGTCTCCCGGGAGCATGACCACGAAGGTGCAGTCCCGGTGGGCGTTGATGTAGGGAGAAGCGTGACGCAGCCAGTTGACGTATTCGGGCATGACCTGAGCCTGTAAGGATGAGAACAAGAAAGGAACGGCACACAGCGCTCGAAGGGTTATCGTCGCAACAGGCAAGGCGTCACACGCGTTCTCCTCTGGAAGAAATGGGATGAATTCAGTCGGCCACGGCCGGGCCGAGGCAGTAATGCTGGATCAGCTCACGCAACAGACGCACTGTAGGCGCCAGGCGTGACAATTCAAGATACTCGCCAGGCTGGTGGGCACAGGCGATGTCGCCAGGACCGAGGACCAGGGTCTCGCAGCCCAGGCGCTGAAGATAAGGCGCTTCGGTGCCGAAGGCTACTGCCGCGGCCGCATGACCGGTAAGACGTTCGGCCAGTTGCACCAGTTCCGCATCCGCGCGTTGTTCGAAGGGCGGCACCTCGGGGAACAGCGGCGCGTAGTCGATCTTCACCTGGTGCTGCTCGGCCAGCGGCGCCAGCTTGCCGCGAATCGCCGCGCGCAGCACCTGCGGGTCCATGCCCGGCAGCGGGCGCAGGTCGAACTCCAGGGCGCACTGGCCGCAGATGCGGTTGGGGTTGTCGCCGCCATGGATGCAGCCGAAGTTGAGGGTCGGCTGCGGCACCGTGAACTGGGCGTTGTTGTACTCGCGCTGCCACTGCCGGCGCAGGTCCATCAGCTCGCCCATGACCTGGTGCATGGCCTCCAGGGCACTGTGGCCCAGGGCCGGGTCCGACGAATGGCCGCTGCGCCCGAGGATATCGATGCGCTCCATCATCACCCCCTTGTGCAGGCGGATCGGCTTCAGCCCGGTCGGCTCGCCGATCACCGCCGCCCGCCCCAGCGGGCGCCCGGCCTCGGCCAGGGCACGGGCACCGGACATCGAACTCTCCTCGTCGCAGGTGGCGAGGATCAGCAACGGCTGCTTGAACGGCTGATCGAGCAGAGGCAGGACCGCCTCGATGATCAGCGGAAAGAAGCCCTTCATGTCGCACACGCCCAGGCCGACCCAGCGGTCGCCGTTCTCGGTGAGCACCAGCGGGTCGCTTTTCCACAACTGCGGATCGTAGGGCACGGTGTCGCTGTGCCCGGCCAGCACCAGGCCGCCGGGACCGCTGCCGAAGCTGGCGAGCAGGTTGAACTTGCCCGGGGTGACCTGCTGGATCTCGCAGGAGAAGCCCAGGTCGCCCAGCCAGTTGGCGAGCAGGTCGATCACCGCGCGATTGGACTGGTCCAGATCCGGTTGGGTACAACTGACCGAAGGCGCCGCGATCAGCGCGGCGAACTGGTCCTTGAGCGATGGCAGCGGCATGCGCGTTCTCCTGGAAACGAGCCCCATCATAGGGCCATCGGGCTGCATGAATAAACCGTCGGCGAGCGACTCCTGTACACTGCACGACCAAGACGTACCCCGCCCTTCCAGCCTGGTTACCCGGCAATGAATAAAGAAACCGAAATCAAACTGCGGATCAGCCGCGAGACCCTCGCCGCCCTGCGCGAACACCCGTTGCTGAAAAAGCGCAACAAGTCCGGCTGGCAGCAGCGCGAGCTGCTCAACCAGTACTTCGACACCCCGGAACGCGATCTGTCCGCAGCCAAGGTCGCCCTGCGCCTGCGCCGTGACGGCGACGTGGTGATCCAGACCCTGAAGACCCGCGGCAACAGCGTCGCCGGCCTGTCCGAGCGCAACGAGTTCCAGTGGGAGCTGCCCAAGGCCAAGCTGGACCTGAAGAAGCTCGACGACAGCTGCTGGCCGGCGTCCCTCGCCGAACTGGACAAGAAGACCATCAAGCCGCTGTTCACCACCGACTTCGTCCGCGAGTTCGCCGACATCGCCTGGGGTCGCGGCAAGTCCAAGGTGGTCATCGAGGCGGCCCTGGACCTCGGCACCGTCAGCGCCGGCAAGCAGAAGGAAGAAATCTGCGAACTGGAGCTGGAGCTGCGTGAAGGCGAGCCGGAAGCCCTGCTCGAACTGGCCGCCGAACTGGCCGCGAGCCTGCCGCTGTTCCCCTGCGACATCAGCAAGGCCGAGCGTGGCTACCGCCTGCTCGACCCGGCCAGCTACCACGTGAGCCTGCCAGCACCCGAGCTGAACGCGGAAATGACGCTGGACCAGGCCTTCGCCGCCATCGCCTGGCACCTGCTCGCCGGCAGCCAGCGCCTCGCCGAGCAGTTCCACCACACCGGCCACTGGCGCCTGCTGCAGGACTGGGTGCAGAACCTCGGCGAACTGCGCGCCCTGGCCAGCAGCCTCGGCCAGGCCGCGCCACGGGCCACCACCCGTGACCTGCGCAACGTCCTCGACGCCCTGCTGGAAGACTGGCGCACCCTGGTGCTGGCCGGCAACGACGACGAAGACATCCGCCGCGCCGCCCCCGAGCAGTTCGCCGACGAGCTGCTGGACACCCGCTGGGGCCAGTTCTCCCTGGACACCTCGCGCTGGCTGCTGGCCCGCGGCTGGACCGTCGAGCGCAACAAGCGCGGCGAGCGCCAGGGCGCGGCACAGCTGGCCAACTGGCTGACCGTGGAGCTGGGCGACGAGGCCAAGGCCCTGCAACTGCCGCTGTACCAGCAGCAGCCGGAAGACCTCGCCGAGCAGTTGCCGCGCATCGAGCGCCTGCTGGTCTGGCTGCACTACGCGCGCAACGTGCTGGAAGTACCGGAGCTGGACCGCCTGTACGGCGAACTGGTCAAGCTGCAGCACCTGGCCAACCAGTCGATCACCGACGAGATCCTCGAAGCCCGTGTGCAACAGGCCTTCGCGGTGTCGCAATGCCGCGCCTGGAAACAGCTGGCACGCAAGTAAGCCGATGCCGCGCGGGCGGGCGCCCCTGCCCGCCCGCGCAGTGCGTCAGCCCAGGACCGGCAGGCTGGTGGTGGACTTGATCTCGGACAGCGCCACGGTCGAGTTGACCTCCTGGATCCCCGGCACCAGCGACAGCTTCTCGAAGAAGAAGCGCTCGTAGGCCTCGATGTCCGGGGTGACGATGCGCAGCAGGAAGTCCACCGCGCCCATCAGCACATAGCACTCCAGCACTTCCGGAAAGCCGCGGATCGCCTCGGTGAACTCGGCGAAGTTGGAGCGCCCGTGGGCATTGAGCTTGACCTCGGCGAAGATCTGCGTGTTGAGGCCGATCTTCTTGCGGTCCAGCAAGGTCACCTGTGCGCGGATCACCCCCTCCTCCTTCAGCCGCTGGATCCGCCGCCAGCACGGCGATTGCGACAACCCCACCTTCTCGGCGATCTGCGCGCTCGAGAGCGAAGCATCGTCCTGCAGCAGGGCCAGAATGCGGCGATCATAGGCGTCCAGCACGCTCTGCATGTTTTTTTCTCCTTATCGCCATTCGACGAATTGAATGATTCGAAAAAATGCCACAGGAGCCAATGATAGGAAAACAATCTCCGCTGCGCCGTGCAAAGATTCCTGCATCGCTTTCGGAGAATTCCCATGACCGCACTCGAACGCACCGACCACTTCGCCGCCCCGCAACGGCAGGACACCGACAGCATCGGTGGCGAGACCAACAAGGTGCGCTACCACTATGAACTGCAGGTCGAGCCGGACTCCGACAGCCTCTGCCGCATCCTCAACCTGTTCGCCCTGCAATGCCTGCTGCCCCACGGCGTGCAGATGCGCCAGCAGGCCGACCTGCTGCAGGTGGACATCGCCATCGATGGCCTGAGCTGGAGCCGCGCGCAATTGATCGCGCAGAAGATGCGCAACCTGATCTGCGTCTGCGAGGTGGTGCTGCGTACGGCGTTGCTGTCGAACGAGACGTCGGGAAAAAGCCTGCAAACCTTCTGAAGCAGCCCTTCGCGTCACCGCGACTAGCCTTGGCAGCCTCGCCATTGCACAAGGACGTCGCCCATGGACCGTCACCTGGAACTGTTCCCGCTGCTGGACACCTTGATCGCCCAGCAGCGCATCGCCCCTGACTCGCGCCAGCGCTTCCAGCCCGGCGTGCAGGCTGCCCATCCCCTGGAATGCATCGCCAGCCAGCACCTGGAAGACCTGCGCCAACCCGGCCAGGTGCTCGACCTCGACAGCCTGTGCCAGTGGCTGGCGGAACAGGCGGGACAACCCTACTTGCGCCTCGACCCGCTGCAGATCGACTTGGCCGCCACCAGCGGCCTGGTCTCCGCGGCGTTCGCCCGTCGTCACGGCATTCTCGTCGTGGCCCAGGATGCCGACAGCCTCACCGTGGCCAGCGCCGAGCCCTGGGTCCGGGGCTGGGAGGCGGACCTGAGCCAGGCGCTCAAGCGCCGGGTGATCCGGGTACTGGCCAGCCCCCTGCGGATTCGCCGGATCAGCCAGGACTTCTTTCGCCTCGCCCGCTCGGTCAGCAGCGCCAGCCAACTGGACATGCCCGCGCCGCCGAGCGGCAACCTGGAGCAACTGCTGGAACTGGGCGACGGCGAGCACGATGCCGACGACGCGCATATCGTCAGCATCGTCGACTGGTTGCTGCAGTACGCCTTCGAACAGCGTGCCAGCGATATCCACCTCGAACCGCGCCGCGACCAGGGCCGCCTGCGCCTGCGCATCGACGGCGTGCTGCACGAGGTCTATGCCTTTCCGCCGGCCGTGACCCTGGCCATCATCAGTCGCCTGAAGCACCTCGGGCGCATGAATGTCGCGGAAAAACGCAGACCTCAGGACGGCCGGATCAAGACCCGCACACCCGCCGGAGACGAAGTCGAGCTGCGCCTTTCGACACTGCCGACGACCTTCGGCGAAAAGCTGGTCATGCGCATCTTCGACCCCCGGTTGCTACGCCAGGACTGCCAGGCCCTGGGCTTCGACGACGAGCCGTTGCGCCGCTGGCAGACCATGCTGCGCCGGCCCCACGGCATCATCCTGGTCACCGGCCCGACCGGCGCGGGCAAGACCAGCACCCTGTACAGCGCGCTCAAGCAACTGGCGACGCCCCAGGTCAACCTGTGCACCCTGGAGGACCCGATCGAAATGGTCGAGCCGGCCTTCAACCAGACCCAGGTGCAGCCGGCGATCGGCCTCGACTTCGCCAGCGGCGTGCGCGCCCTGCTGCGCCAGGACCCGGACATCATCATGGTCGGCGAGATACGCGACCTGGAAACCGCGCAGGTCGCGATCCAGGCCGCGCTGACCGGGCACCTGGTGCTGTCCAGCCTGCACACCGACGATGCCTGCGGAGCGATTGGCCGCTTGCTGGAACTGGGCGTTGCCCATTACCTGATCAAGGCGACGCTGGTGGGCGTGGTGGCGCAGCGGCTGGTGCGCACGCTGTGCACGGCCTGCAAGACCACGGCGGGTGCGACCGGCTGCCGGGAATGCCGGCAGACCGGTTATCGCGGGCGCACCGGGGTATACGAAGTGCTGGAGCTGAATGACCGGCTCCGGGAACTGATCGGGCCGGCGTGCGATGTGCTGGAGTTACGCAGGCAGGCACGCAGCGAAGGCATGGAAGGGGTTCGGGAGCACGGGCTGCGCAAGGTGGCGGCGGGGGTGACGACCCTGGCAGAGGTGGATCTGATTTCGGTGTGAACACTTCAGTTCATGCGTCGTCACCGAGGGCCTCATCGCTGGCAAGCCAGCTCCCACAAGATTCGGCGGCGTTAGCGGAACCCGTGTCTGGCTTGCCAGCGATGAGGCCAACTCCTCAGCGATAGTCCTCCACCGGCACGCAGGCACAGAACAGGTTGCGGTCACCGTAGACGTTGTCCACCCGGTTCACCGCCGGCCAGTACTTGTGCGCACGGGCGTGGGCGCTGGGGGCCACGGCCTGTTCGAGGCTGTAGGGTCGGTCCCATGCGCCCAGCACATCCGCCAGGGTATGCGGCGCCCGTTTCAGCGGGTTGTCCTCCGCCGGCCAGTTGCCGTTCTGCACCTCGGCGATTTCCGCCCGGATGCTCAGCATCGCCTCGACGAAACGGTCCAGCTCGGCCTTCGGCTCGCTTTCGGTGGGCTCGACCATCAAGGTGCCCGGCACCGGGAACGACATGGTCGGCGCATGGAAGCCATAGTCCATCAGGCGCTTGGCCACATCCTCCTCGCTGATGCCGGTCTGCGCCTTCAACGGGCGCAGGTCGAGAATGCATTCGTGGGCAACCCGCTCGTTGCGCCCGCGGTACAGCACCGGGAACGCCCCGCCCAAACGCTGGGCCAGGTAGTTGGCGGACAGGATCGCGACCTCGCTGGCATCCGCCAGCTGCGGCCCCATCATGGCGATGTACATCCAGCTGATCGGCAGGATGCTCGCGCTGCCCCAGGGCGCGGCGCTGACCGCGGTGTTCTGCGGATCCGGCCCCGGCACCGGGATCACCGGATGGCTGGCGACGAAGGGCGCCAGGTGCGCGCGCACGCCGATCGGCCCCATGCCCGGCCCGCCGCCGCCATGGGGGATGCAGAAGGTCTTGTGCAGGTTCATGTGCGAGACGTCGGCACCGATGTCCGCAGGCCGCGCCAGGCCGACCTGGGCATTGAGGTTGGCGCCGTCCATGTAGACCTGGCCGCCATGCTGGTGGATCACCTCGCAGATCTCGCTGATGCCCTCTTCGTACACGCCGTGGGTCGACGGATAGGTCGCCATCAGGCAGGACAGCCGCTCGCCCGCCTCCCTGGCCTTGGCCTTGAGGTCATCCAGGTCGACGTTGCCGGCGCTGTCGCAGGCGACGATCACCACCTGCATCCCGGCCATCTGCGCCGAGGCCGGGTTGGTGCCGTGGGCCGACGCGGGGATCAGGCAGATGTCGCGCTGCCCCTGCTGGCGGCTCTGGTGGTACTTGCGGATCGCCAGCAGCCCGGCGTATTCGCCCTGGGCACCGGAGTTGGGTTGCATGCAGATGGCATCGAAACCAGTGATCGCGCACAGCCAGCGTTCCAGCTCGTCGATCAACGCCTTGTAGCCCGTGGCCTGTTCCACCGGCACGAAGGGGTGCAGCTCGGCGAAGCCCGGCCAGGTGATCGGGATCATCTCGCTGCTGGCATTGAGCTTCATGGTGCAGGAGCCCAGCGGAATCATCGACTGGTTCAGCGCCAGGTCCTTGTTCTCCAGCTGCTTGAGGTAGCGCAGCATCTCGGTTTCGCTGTGGTGCAGGTTGAACACCGGATGGGTCAGGTAGTCCGAGCGCCGCAGCAGGGCATCCGGGATTCCGGCGGGCAGGTCCTCGGCGTCCAGCGCGTCGATGCGCAGGCCGTGATCGACGCCGAGGAAGATGTCGAACAGACGCAGCACGGTGCTTTCGTCGCTGGTCTCGTCGAGGCTCACGCCCAGGTGACCGCGGCCAAGGATGCGCAGGTTGATCCGCGCGGCCTCGGCACTCTGGATGATCGCGGTCTGGCTACCGCCGACCTCCAGCGTCAGGGTGTCGAAGAAATGCTGATTGAGGCGTTTGACGCCATTGCGCTCGAGGCCGGCAGCCAGGATCGTGGTCAGCCGGTGCACGCGCTGGGCGATGCGTCGCAGGCCGTCCGGGCCGTGATAGACCGCATAGAAACCGGCGATGTTGGCCAGCAGGACCTGGGCGGTACAGATGTTCGAGTTGGCCTTCTCACGGCGGATATGCTGCTCGCGGGTCTGCAGGGCCATGCGCAGCGCCAGGTTGCCGCGGGCATCCTTGGACACGCCGATGATGCGCCCGGGCATGGCCCGCTTGAATTCGTCGCGACAGGCGAAGTACGCCGCGTGCGGGCCACCGTAGCCCATCGGCACGCCGAAGCGCTGCGACGAGCCGAGCACCACGTCGGCGCCCTGCTCGCCCGGCGGCGTCAGCAACAGCAGGCTGAGCAGGTCGGCGGCGACGCAGGCGATGGCCTGCTGGCCATGCAGGTGCTGGATCGCGGGGCGCAGGTCGTGCACACCACCGTGGGTGTTGGGGTACTGCAGCAGGGCACCGAACACGTCGTGACTGCCGAGGTTGTCCAGCGAGTCGATCACCAGCTCGAAACCGAAGCCTTCGGCGCGGGTCTGCAGCACCGAGAGGGTCTGGGGATGGCAATGCTCGTCGGCGAAGAAGCGGTTGCTGCGCGACTTGCTCACCCGCTTGGCCAGGGCCATGGCCTCGCCGGCCGCACTGGCTTCGTCCAGCAACGAGGCGTTGGCCAGGTCGAGGCCGGTCAGGTCGATGACCATCTGCTGGAAGTTCAGCAGCGCTTCCAGGCGGCCCTGGGCGATTTCCGGCTGATAGGGCGTGTAGGCGGTGTACCAGCCCGGATTCTCCAGGACATTGCGCAGGATGACGGTCGGCGTGCGGGTCGCGTGGTAGCCCATGCCGATCAGGCTGGTCCAGCACTGGTTCTGCTCGGCGTAGCCACGCAGGCGTGCCAGTGCGGCTTGCTCATCCAGGGCCGGCGGCAGATCCAGCGGGCGGTTGAAGCGGATGCCGGGCGGAACGGTCTGCTCGATCAGTTCGGTACGGCTGGCGACGCCCAGGACTTCGAGCATGGCCTGCTGTTCGGCGGCATCGGGCCCGAGGTGACGGCGCAGGAACGGATTGGGGTCGTGCAGTTGGCTCAGGGATGGCAACAAGGACATGGCAGCTCTCTCTTCCTAGACCAAGCCCCGGTGGATGCCGGGGCCATTAGAGTCTAGGAAGGGATCGCCGATCGTGCGGGAAAAACTGTGAAGCCCTTACTCACCGATGAACTTGGCGTATGCCTCGGCACTCATCAGTTCGTCCAGGTCAGCCTTGTTGGAAGGTTTCAGCTTGAAGATCCACGACGTATAGGGTTCTTCGTTGAGCAGTTCGGGGCTGTCGGCCAGTTCGTCGTTGACGGCGATGACTTCACCAGCGACCGGCGCATAGATATCCGAAGCGGCTTTCACCGACTCGACCACACCCGAAGCATCACCCCGGTTGAACACTTTGCCGACTTCGGTCAGCTCGACGAATACCACGTCGCCCAAGGCATTCTGGGCGTGGTCGCTGATACCGACGGTCACGGTGCCATCGGCTTCCAGACGTGCCCACTCGTGGCTTTCGGCGTAACGCAGATCGGCAGGGATTTGGCTCATTAGGTTGTTCCTCAACAGGGTAAGCGGTCGTCCCGCAAAAATAAGTTAGACCAGGATTCGGCCGTGGCGCACGAAGGTCGGCTTGACCACACGCACCGGGTACCATTTGCCGCGGATTTCCACCTCGGCCCGGTCGGCGGTCGCCATCGGAAGGCGCGCCAGGGCGATAGCTTTGCTCAGCGTAGGCGAGAAACTACCACTGGTAATCTCTCCTTCGCCAATTTCAGCGACACGAACCACCTGGTGGGCACGCAGAACGCCGCGCTCCTCCAGCACCAGTCCGACCAGCTTCAGCGAAATCCCACGCGCCTGTTCGGCTTCGAGGGCCTTGCGGCCGATGAAGTCACGCTCGGCGGGGTCCCAGGCGATGCTCCAGGCCAGGTTCGAGGTCAGCGGCGAATGGGCTTCGTCGATATCGTTGCCGTACAGGTTCATCCCGGCCTCGAGGCGCAGGGTGTCGCGTGCGCCAAGGCCGCTGGGGGCGATACCGGCACCGACCAGGTCGTTGAAGAAGGCGGGGGCCTGCAAGGCGGGCAGGATGATTTCCAGGCCGTCCTCGCCGGTATAGCCGGTACGGGCGATGAACCAGTCGCCTTCGAAGCGGCCTTCGAAGGGCTTCAGCTCACGGATCAGGGCGGCCCGCGAGGCGCTGAGCAGCTCGGCGACCTTCTCCCGCGCCTGCGGCCCCTGGATGGCGAGGATCGCCAGCTCCGGGCGCTCGCGGAACTGCACCTCGAAACCGCTGCGGCGAGTTTCGAGCCAGGCCAGGACCTTGTCGCGGGTGGCGGCGTTGACCACCACGCGGTAGCCGTCGTCGAGGCGGTAGACGATGAGGTCGTCGAGCACGCCGCCCTGGTCATTGAGCAGGGTGCTGTAGAGGGCCTTGCCGCTCGCGTCGAGGCGGGCGACGTCGTTGGCCAGCAGGTGCCGCAGCCAGTCACCGGCATCGTGGCCGGCGATGTCGATCACGGTCATGTGCGACACGTCGAAAACGCCGCAGTCGCGGCGCACCTGGTGATGCTCCTCGACCTGCGAGCCGTAATGCAGGGGCATGTCCCAACCGCCAAAATCGACCATCTTGGCGCCGAGCGCCAGGTGCAGGTCATACAGAGGCGTGCGCTGTCCCATGGGTTTCTCCTTCCGGGCGTGGCGAAGCTACGGCTGACGGCAGCGTTCCGGCTACCGGGTCAGAGACCGGCCGCAGCGAATGCCGCGCATTGTATCCGCAAGGAGGCCGGGTGGCATCCGTCAGTGACGTTGACCCGGATGACGGGCGGAGCGCCGGATCAGCCCGATGACCGGCAGCAGGCCGACCAGCACCAGGGTCAGCGCCGGCAGCGAGGCCCTTGCCCACTCGCCTTCGCTGGTCATCTCGAACACGCGCACCGCCAGGGTGTCCCAGCCGAACGGACGCATCAGCAGGGTCGCCGGCATCTCCTTGAGCACATCGACGAAGACCAGCAGCGCCGCGCTCAAGGCCCCCGGCACCAGCAAGGGTAGATACACCTTGAAAAACAATCTCGGCCCACTGACACCCAGGCTACGTGCTGCCTCCGGCAACGACGGCCGGATGCGCCCCAGGCTGTTTTCCAGCGGCCCGAAGGCCACGGCGATGAAGCGCACCAGGTAGGCCAGCAGCAACGCCGACAGGCTGCCCAGCAACAGCGGCTTGCCAGCCCCGCCGAGCCACGAGGACAGCGGAATCACCCACTCACGGTCGAGGTAACTGAACGCCAGCATGATCGCCACCGCCAGCACCGAGCCGGGTAGTGCGTAACCGAGATTGGCCAGGCTGACCCCGGCGCGAATCGCCGGGGCCGAAGACTGGCGGCGGGCGAAGGCCAGCGCCAGGGCCACGCCGACCGTGAGCAGCGCGGCGGCGGCGCCGAGGTAGAGGGTGTGCAGGATCAGCGCGGTGTAGCGTTCGTCCAGGTCGAAGCGGCCGCGCTGCCAGAACCACGCCAGCAGTTGCAGCACCGGCACGACGAAGGCGCAGGCGAACACCAGCAGGCACCAGCCACTGGCAGCGGCGGCCTTGAGCCCGCGCAGGTGATACAACGCCTGACCCCGCGGCCGCTCGTTGCTGCTGCGCACCGCACCGCGGGCGCGGCGCTCGCCGTAGAGCACCAGCATCACCGCCAGCAGCAGCAGGCTGGCCAGTTGCGCCGCGCTGGACAGGCTGAAGAAGCCGTACCAGGTCTTGTAGATGGCGGTGGTGAAGGTGTCGAAGTTGAACACCGAGACGGCACCGAAATCGGCCAGGGTTTCCATCAGCGCCAGGGCCAGGCCGGCCAGGATCGCCGGTCGCGCCATGGGCAGGCCGACCCGCCAGAACGCCTGCAGCGGCGATTGCCCGAGCACCCGCGCCGCTTCCATCAGGCCCTTGCCCTGGGCCAGGAAGGCATTGCGCGCCAGTAGGTAGACGTAGGGGTAGAACACCAGCACCAGGACGATGACGACCCCGCCGGTGGAGCGCACGCGCGGCAGGCGCATCGGCCCGAACCACTCGCGCAGCAGGGTCTGCACCGGCCCGGAGAAGTCCAGCAGGCCGACGAAGACGAAGGCCAGCACATAGGCGGGAATCGCGAACGGCAGCATCAGCGCCCAGTCCAGCCAGCGCCGTCCGGGGAATTCGCAGAGGCTGGTGAGCCAGGCCAGGCTGACGCCGAGGATCGTCACCCCGACGCCGACGCCGAGCACCAGGGTCAGGGTGTTGCCCAGCAGGCGGCTCATCTGGGTATCGAGCAGGTGCGACCAGATCTGCAGGTCGATGCTCTGCCAGGACAGCAGCAGGACGCTCAGGGGCAGCATCACCAGTGCGGCGATGGCGAAGACCAGGGGGTACCAGCGGCGTTGGGTGGGGCGGGGCAAGGGGCGGGTCTCTGACTGTCGGGCTGGCTGGAGAGGGGTAAAGGAGCATGATTGTTGTGGGAGCGAGCTTGCTCGCGAAGGGCCGCGAAGCGGCCCCAGAACCCTCCACCTCAGTGTGTCAGACCAGCAGCGGACTCAGGTTTTGCGACGGCTTCGCCGCCGTTCGCGAGCAAGCTCGCTCCCACAAGGTATCGGGGAGAGGATAAGGGCCAGACCTCAGTTCCAGCCAGCGCGGTCCATCAGGCGAATCGCTTCAGCCTGGCGCTTGCCGGCCACTTCCACCGGCAGGCTGTCGGCCTTGAAGCTGCCCCAGGCCGCGACTTCCTCGGACGGCGCGACTTTCGGGTTGGCCGGGAACTCCTGGTTGATCGCGGCGAACATCTTCTGCGCCTCCTCGCCGGTCATCCACTCCACCAGCGCCTTGGCCGCTGCCGGATGCGGGGCATGCTTGGTCAGGCCGATGCCGGACAGGTTGACGTGGACCCCGCGGTCACCCTGGTTGGGCCAGAACAGCTTGACCGGCAGCTTGGGGTTGGCCTGGTGCAGGCGCCCGTAGTAGTAGGTGTTGACGATGCCGACGTCGCACTGGCCGGCGGCGATGGCGTTGATCACCGCGTTGTCGTCGGAGAACACGTCGGTGGACAGGTTGTTGACCCAGCCCTTGACCAGCTCTTCGGTCTTCGCCTCGCCGTGGGTCTCGATCATGGTGGCGGTCAGCGACTGGTTGTAGACCTTCTTCGCCGTGCGCAGGCACAGGCGGCCTTCCCACTGCTTGTCGGCCAGGGCCTCGTAGGTGGTCAGTTCGCCGGGCTTGACCCGTTCGGTGGAGTAGACGATGGTCCGCGCGCGCAGGCTCAGGCCGGTCCAGTCATGGGACGCCGCACGATACTGCGCGGGGATGTTGGCATCGATCACCTCGGACCTGATCGGCTGCAGGATGCCCATCTGCTCGGCCTGCCAGAGGTTGCCGGCGTCGACGGTGAGCAGCAGGTCGGCCACGCCGTTCTCGCCCTCGGCCTTGATCCGCTGCATCAGCGGGGCTTCCTTGTCGGTGATGAACTTGATCTTCACCCCGGTCTTGGCGGTGTAGGCGTCGAACACCGGCTTGATCAGCTCGTCGATGCGCGAGGAATACACCACCACTTCGTCCGCCGCCTGGGCAGCCCCGCCGAACAGGGTGAGGGTCAGGGCAGCGAGTAAATGCTTGCGTGGCGACATCGGTAGCGCTCCTCGGTATCGGAATGAGGCGCAAATGGTAGTTAATGTCATTTGCCATCACAAACCGAACGACCGGGCGAGGAGTTACCAGATGTTGCGAAACCCTCAGGCCCGGGCCAGCTCCGGCAGGTCGCCGCTCAGGCCCAGGGCCTGGCGCACGAACAGGGCCTTGGCCTCGGGCATCTGCTCGACCCATTTCAGGCCGCTGTTGCGCAGCCAGCGCAGCGGCAGCGGATCGGCCTGGAACAGCCGCTCGAAGCCCTCCATCGCCGCCATCAGCGCCAGGTTGTGCGGCATGCGCCGGCGCTCGAAGCGGCTCAGCACGCGCACATCGGCCAGCCGCTCGCCGCGCTCGTGGGCGGCCTGCAGGACTTCGGCGAGCACCGCGGCGTCAAGGAAGCCAAGATTGACGCCCTGCCCGGCCAGCGGGTGGATGGTGTGCGCGGCATCGCCGATGAGCGCCAGGCCTTCGGCCACGTAGCGCTTGGCATGGCGCTGGCGCAGTGGCACGCAGAGCCTCGGGTCGGCGCCGAGCACTGCGCCCAGGCGGCCTTCGAAGGCACGCTCGAGTTCGCCGCAGAAAGCTTCGTCCGGCAACGCCATGAGCCGTTCGGCCTGCTCCGGCGTGGTCGACCAGACGATCGAGCACCAGTCCTGCCGGCCATCGCGCTGCAACGGCAGGAAAGCCAGCGGGCCGTCGTCGGTGAAGCGCTGCCAGGCCGTCGCCTGGTGCGGTTTGGCACAGCGCACGCTGGTGACGATGGCGTGGTGCAGGTAGTCCCACTCGCGGGTCTCGCAGCCGGTCAGGCGGCGCACCGCCGAGTTGGCGCCGTCGGCGGCGACCACCAGCGGCGCCCGCAGGTTGCGGCCGTCGGCGAGGGTCAGCAGCCACTCGTCACCGGAGCGGCGCATGCGCTCCAGGCGAGCATTGGCCAGCAGGCCGATCTCGCTGTCGTGCAGGCGCTCCAGCAGGCCGTCCTGGACCACGCGGTTCTCGACGATATGCCCCAGCACCTCGGCATGCACGCTGGCTGCCGAGAAGTGGATCTGCCCGGTGCCGCTGCCGTCCCAGACCTGCATGTCCGAGTAAGGGCTGGCGCGCCGCGCGCTGATGCCGTCCCAGGCCCCCAGGCGTTCGAGAATGCGCTGGCTGGCCGCCGACAGGGCGCTGACCCGTGGCTCGAACGGCGCCTCGGCGTCGAAGCGCTGCACCGACAGCGGGCTGCCGTCCAGCAGGAGGATTTCCAGGCCGCTGTGCTGCAAGGCCAGGGCCAGGGCGCTGCCGACCATCCCGGCACCGACAATCAACAGATCCGCGCGCATGTCCATGCTTCAAGCCTGTTCCACGTGAAAGAAAGAAGGGGTCATGCCTTGCCCTGGAGATCGGGGCGGGTGCCCAGGCCCATGGCCTGGCGGGCGAACCAGCGCTTGGCCGGCGGCAGCAGGTCGAGACCGAGCAGCCCCAGGTTGCGCCCGGTGGCGACCAGCGGTTGGGCCGTGCCGAACAGTCGGGTGACCTTGTCGGAGAAACCGACGGTGAGGTCCTGGTCCAGGCGCTGGCGCTCGCGATAGGCGTGCAGGGTGGCGAAATCACCAGGGCTGTCCGGGCCGGCCAGCAGGCCGTCGGCCAGCGACTGCACATCGCGCAGCGACAGGTTGAAGCCCTGCCCGGCGATCGGGTGCAGGCTGTGGGCGGCGTTGCCGAGCACCACCAGGTGCGGACGCACCTGCTCCTCGGCCTCCACCAGCGACAGCGGATACAGGTGCCGCGCGCCCACCTGGCGCAACGCCCCGAGGCGATAGCCGAAAACGCCTTGCAGCTCGTCGAGGAAGCGCCGTTCGTCCAGCTCGGCCAGGCGCTTGGCGTCCATCCCGGCGCGGGTCCAGACCAGCGCGCAGCGGTTTTCCGGAAGCGGCAGCAAGGCCATCGGACCGTCGTCGGTGAAGCGCTCGAAGGCCTGGCCGCAATGGGCCTCGCCCGGGGTGATGTTGGCGATCAGCGCACTCTGGTGGTAGGGCCGCTGGCGGACATGGATGCCCAGTTGCTCGCGCAGGCCGGAACGACCGCCATCGGCCAGCACGGCGAGGTCGCAGTCGACCACGCTGTCATCGTTGAGGGACAGGCGGTAGCCGTCGCCGAGCGGCTGCATCGCGGTGACTTCCGCCGGACAGCGCCAGCTCACCACCTCGGCGTCGAGCCCTTGCCACAGGCACTGGCCGAGCCAGGCGTTCTCCACCACGTAGCCCAGCGCCGGCACGCCTTCCTCGAGGGCGTCGAGGCGGGTGGCGCCGAAGCGGCCGCGGTCGGACACCTGGATCTGCCGGATCGGCTCGGCCCGGCGACTGATGGTCTGCCACAGGCCCAGGCGCTCGTAGATCTGCCGGGTGCCGAAGGACAGCGCCGAGGAACGTGCGTCATAGCTGGGCTGGAAGCTGTCGCCAGGGGCGAACGGCTCGATCAGCAGGATCTTCCAGCCGCGGGCGCGGGCACCGGCCTGCAGGGCCAGGGCCAGGCTGGCGCCGACCAGGCCACCGCCGATGATTGCCAGATGGACCCGGCTCATGCGGCCTGGCTTCTCGCGGCCGCCATCAGCGCCTCGATCTCGGCGACCGTCTTCGGTACGCCGGACGTCAGGATTTCACAGCCGTTTCGGGTTACCACTACGTCATCCTCGATTCGTACGCCGATACCACGCCACTTCCTGGCGACACTCTGGTTGTCCGCGGCGATGTAGATGCCCGGTTCGACCGTCAGGGCCATGCCCGGTTCGAGCACGCGCCACTGGCCACCGACCTTGTACTCGCCGACATCATGTACATCCATGCCCAGCCAGTGCCCGGCGCGGTGCATGTAGAAGGCCCGATAGGCCTCGCTTTCGATCAGTTCGTCGACCTTGCCCTTGAGCAGGCCCAGCTCCACCAGACCCGCGGTGATCACCCGCACCGTCGCCTCGTGGGCGTGGTTCCAGTGCTTGCCCGGGGCGATCTCGGCGAAGGCCGCTTCCTGGGCCGCGAGCACCAGTTCGTAGATCGCCTTCTGTTCCGCCGAGAACACCCCGCTGACCGGGAAGGTACGGGTGATGTCACTGGCGTAGCAGTCGATCTCGCAACCGGCGTCGATCAGCACCAGGTCGCCGTCCTTGAGCACCGCGTCGTTCTGCTGGTAGTGCAGGATGCAGCTGTTGCGTCCGGCGGCGACGATCGAGCCGTAGGCCGGCATCTTCGCTCCGCCCTTGCGAAACTCGTAGTCCAGCTCGGCTTCCAGGCTGAATTCGTGCAGGCCCGCACGGCTGGCCTGCATGGCGCGGACATGGGCCCGCGCGGAGATGGCCGCGGCCTCGCGCATCACTTTCACTTCCGCCGCCGATTTATACAGGCGCATGTCGTGCAGCAGATGATCCAGGGCAACGAATTCGTTCGGCGGCGACGCGCCCATGCGCGCCTTGGAACGGATCACGTTGATCCACTCCATCAGCCGCCGGTCGAACTCGGCATTGCTGCCCATGGCCGAGTAGACGCGGTCGCGACCCTCGATCAGGCCGGGCAGGATGTCGTCGATGTCACCGATGGGGAAGGCGTCGTCGGCGCCGAAGTCGCGGACCGCGCCGTCCTGGCCGGCACGCAGGCCGTCCCACTGTTCGCGCTCGGGGTTGCGCTCGCGGCAGAACAGCACGTACTCGCCATGCTCGCGCCCGGGAATCAGGGCGATCACCGCCTCAGGCTCGGGGAAGCCGCTGAGGTACTGGAAGTCGCTGTCCTGGCGATAGACGTGCTCGACGTCACGGTTGCGGATGACCACCGCGGCCGCCGGCAGGATGGCGATGCTGTTGGGTTCCATCTGCGCCATCAGCGCCTTGCGGCGCCGGGCGTATTCCGCTTTCGGGATATGGGTGACTGCCACGGGGAACCCCTGTTCGGCCTCAGTGCAAGGAAGGTTTGGCGGCGGCGGCGACCGGCTTGGCCAGCTCCGTGTAGAGCAGCAGCGGCGCGACGCGCAGGTACTCCATCACTTCCATATAGTCGCTTTCGCCGTCTTCGGATTCTTCCAGGGCGTCCTGGACTTGCGAAATTGCGCTGAGGTCCTGCAGCACCTCGTTGACTTCGCCGCTCAGGTCCTTGCCGCCGGCATTCAGGCCGAAACCGCTGAGGAAGCCCTGGCACCACTGGCCCAGCGCGGCAGCGCGCTCGGTCAGCGGCTGGTCGTCGCCCGGCAGGAGCAGGACGATGGTGATATCTTCGCCGGTCAGTTCGGCCTTGACCATTTCCTGCAGACCGATCAAAGCGTTGCGCACGTTGTCTACCGGTTCGGTTTCCAGCAGTTGGGCGGCATCGGCCAGCCAGCTGTCGGTGTCGAAACCGGCGCCCGCGCAGCTGCGACCGAGCAGCAGTCCGTGCAGTTCGGCAGGGGAAACAGGATGGCCGTTGCTGCTGAGCAGGGTGGCGAAGGCGGTGTACGGCGAATTGGTAGTAGGCATGGGCAACTAGGCGCCAGACGGCGCAATGACTAGAATGAAGGCCTTGTATCCTAGCACCGGCAGGCGCGCCAAGACCATCGACGCGGGCAATTGCGCTGGTGCTGGATGCGGGATCCCGGGCTGTCGGATGTCGGACCGAATCGAGTGGCGAGCAATGCAAGAAGACGAGCTGCAAACGCTGAAGAGCCGACTCGAACTGCTGATCGAGCGGGTCGAGCAACTAAAACGGCAAAACGCACTCCTATCCGTGCAGGAGAAGTCCTGGCGCGAGGAGCGCGCCCATCTCATCGAAAAAAACGAAATCGCGCGACAGAAAGTCGAATCGATGATTTCGCGGCTCAAGGCCCTGGAGCAAGACTCATGAGTTCACCGAACAACGTCACCGTGCAGATCCTCGACAAAGAGTATTCGATCATCTGCCCGCCGGAAGAGCGCAGCAACCTGATCAGCGCCGCCCGCTACCTGGACGGCAAGATGCGCGAGATCCGCAGCAGCGGCAAGGTGATCGGCGCCGACCGCATTGCCGTGATGGCCGCGCTCAACATCACCCACGACCTGCTGCACAACCAGGAACGCCCGGACACGCAGAGTGGCGGCGCCACCCGCGAACAGGTGCGCGAGCTGCTGGACCGCGTGGACCAGGCCCTGACCGACGACGCAGATACAAAAAGCAACTAAGTTTCTGTATACTCCGCCCCACTCCCTGGAGTGCTTGCCAGTCGGTCATGTCCCTGAGCCGATACGCACAACCACGGGGGTTGCACGTTGGGGCCGGTGTGCATGTCCGCTTGACGGAAAGCCTTAACGCCCCCTGCAATCTCCACCTTGAACTTTCGGGTTCAAGGGCTACACCGACAGCGGTTCGTCGGGGAGCCTGTTTCTCATTGCCCGCGCCCTTCTCCCTTCGCGCGGGCATCCGCGAGGTCACGCCGTGACCCTCGCCCCAAGGGACCGTCCGTGCCATGACCGACACCGCGTCGCTGACCCGCCCCCAACTCCGCCGCCTGCTTCGCGATGCCCGCCGCGCCCTGACGCCGGCCGAGCAGCGTCGCGCGGCCCGCGGCCTGTACCGCCAGCTGGCGCAGCATCCGCTGTTCCGCCGCGCCCGGCACATCGCCCTGTACCTGCCCAACGACAGCGAGATCGACCCGCGCCTGCTGCTGCGCGAGGCCCAGCGCCGCGGCAAGCGCACCTACCTGCCGGTGCTGCACGCGTGGCCGCGGACCAAGATGGCCTTCCAGCGTTTCGAGCACGGGGAAAAGCTGCGCCCCAACCGCTTCCGCATCCCCGAGCCAACGGTAAGCCTGGCGCGGCAACGGCCGGTCTGGGCGCTGGACCTGATCCTGCTGCCGCTGGTGGGATTCGATGAAATGGGCGGGCGCCTGGGCATGGGCGGAGGCTTCTACGACCGTAGCCTGGCCTATCAGGGCCGTCGCAAGACGTGGAAAAAGCCCGTGCTGCTGGGACTGGCGCACGAATGCCAGAAGGTGGAACGGCTGGCGCAGGCCAGTTGGGACGTGCCGCTACAGGGCACTCTCTCGGACCAGGGCTGGTACCTGGCGCGCTGAAGACAGCCGGCGGATCAGCGCTGGGCTTGAGCCTGGGCAGGAACTACCGGCATCTGGTAGGCGGCATCGGCCTTGCGTTCCCACAGCGTCTGGGCATAACCGGTAGTGACCACGCCGAGACCGAACACGAAAACGAGTACCCAGAACAAATCCGGTTTGCGATTCATCGATTGCCCCCCTAAGGCAAACTCATCACGATGTCCGCAGCGGTTCTTTTTGTAGGCCGTGCAGCAGCGTCAAGCTCAAAATTGGCGCATTTTCCGACAACATTCGTCCGTACGCAAACCTTGACGTCAGCCAGTCGTCGGTTTGATGCAACAGGTTGTTTCAGAACAATGAAGGAGCTGAACCCATGGCCTATTGGCTGATGAAATCCGAGCCCGACGAGCTGTCCATCGAGGATCTGGCCCGCCTTGGCGAAGCCCGCTGGGACGGCGTGCGCAACTACCAGGCGCGCAACTTCCTGCGGGCCATGGCGGTCGGCGATCAGTTCTTCTTCTATCACTCCAGTTGCCCCGAGCCCGGCATCGCCGGCATCGCGCGGATCAGTGCCGCCGCCTACCCGGACCCGACCGCGCTGGACCCGCAGAGCCACTACCACGACGCCAAGGCCAGCGCCGAGAAGAACCCCTGGAGCGCGGTGGACGTGGCCCACGTCGAGACCTTCCGCAAGGTCCTCGGCCTCGGCTACCTGAAACAGCAGACCGCCCTCGCCGAACTGCCGCTGGTGCAGAAAGGCAGTCGCCTGTCTGTGATGCCGGTCACAGCCGAACAGTGGGCGGCAATACTCAATCTTCGCTGAACGGCGTAGGATCGGGGCTCATTTGACGCGAATCAATCCGCCAGGAACGGCGGCACGTCACAATCAGACGTGTATGCAGCAGGACGCAGAATCATGTCGAAGAGCCAACGCACCTCCAAACTGTTCGCCGGCGCACTGATCGCGCTGCTTGTCGCCGCCGGTGGCCTGGGCTACTGGAAATCCCTGCATGACCGCCTGCCCGAAGGCCTGGCCATGGGCAACGGGCGCCTCGAAGCCACCGAAGTGCAGATCGCCAGCAAGGTGCCCGGGCGCCTCGCCGAAGTGCTGGTCGACGAAGGCGACAAGGTCACCCGCGGCCAGCTCCTCGCCCGCATCGACACGCGGACCCTCGAAGCCCAGCGCGCCCAGGCCGAAGCCGAAGTGGCACGGGCCCGGGAGAACTACGCGGCGGCCCAGGCCACCGTGCAACTGCGCCAGAGCGAACAGTTGCTGGCCAGCCAGGAACTGAAGCGGATCAAGGAAATGTTCCAGCGCAAGTACGCCAGCCAGCAGTTGCTCGACCAGCAGCAGGCGCGCTTCGACACCAGCAACTCCGCGGTGGTCGCGGCCCGCGCGCAACTGGCGGCGATCAAGGCGGCCATCGGCGCGGCCGAAGCCCAGGTGGCGCAACTGGCCAGCGAAATCGACGACAGCAGTCTGCGCGCGCCCCTCGACGGGGTGATCCAGCTGCGCCTGGCCGAACCGGGCGAAGTGCTCGGTGCCGGCGGCCGCGTGCTGCTGCTGATCGACCCCAGCGACCAGTACATGAACCTCTACCTGCCCGCCTCCACCAGCGGACGGCTGACCCTCGGCGACGACGCCCGGATCGCCCTCGACGCCCTGCCCGAGCAGGCGTTGCCAGCGAAGATCGCCTTCGTCGCGGCCAAGGCGCAGTTCACCCCCAAGCAGGTGGAAACCCGTGACGAGCGGCAGAAGCTGGTGTTCCGCGTCAAGCTGCGCCTGACCGACCCCGACGCGGTGCCCCAGGCCAAGCCCGGCATGCCCGGCGCCGGCTATGTGCGCACCGCCCCCGTGGACTGGCCGGCCAACCTGCAATGAGCGCCGCGGCCCTGCGGGCAAGCGCGATCGAACATCGCTACGGGGCGGTGCACGCGCTGCGGGACATCGCCTTCGAACTGCCGGCCGGTACCCGTTGCGGCCTGATCGGCCCGGATGGTGCCGGCAAATCGACCCTGCTCGGCCTGATCGCCGGCGTGAAGAAACTGCAACAGGGCGAACTGGAGGTGCTCGGCGGCCCGATCGACAAGCGCTCGCACCGCACCAGCCTGTACCCGCGCATCGCCTTCATGCCCCAGGGCCTGGGTGGCAACCTGTACCCGGACCTGTCGATCAGCGAGAACATCCACTTCTTCGCCACCCTGTTCGGCCTGTCCCGCGCCGAGTGCGACGCGCGCATGCGCACCCTGCTGGAGGCCACCGACCTTGCCCGTTTCGCCGAGCGCCCGGCGGGCAAGCTGTCCGGCGGCATGAAGCAGAAACTCGGCCTGTGCTGCGCGCTGATCCATGAACCGGACCTGCTGATCCTCGACGAGCCCACCACCGGCGTCGACCCGCTGTCGCGCCGACGCTTCTGGGAACTGGTGGACAGCGTGCGCCAGCAACGCCCGCAACTGACCCTGTTGGTGGCCACCGCCTACATGGAGGAGGCCGAGCAGTTCGAGCATTGCCTGATGCTCGACCGCGGCACGCTGATCGCCGCCGGCCTGAGCCGCGAGCTGGCCGGCGCCACCCCGAGCGGCAAGCTGGACGAAGCCTTCACCCACTACCAGGGCGACAGCCGGCATGACAGCCAGCCGCTGCAGATCCCGCCGCGCGATGCCCGCGACACCAGCATCGCCATCGAGGCCCATGAACTGACCCTGCGCTTCGGCGACTTCACCGCGGTGAACAAGGTCAGTTTCGCCATCGGCCGCGGCGAGATCTTCGGTTTCCTCGGCTCCAACGGCTGCGGCAAGACCACCACGATGAAGGTCCTCACCGGCCTGATGCCGGCCAGCGAAGGCAGCGCCACCCTGCTCGGCCGCCCGGTGGATGCCAGGGACCTGGCCACCCGCAAGCGGGTCGGCTTCATGTCACAGAGCTTTTCGCTGTATGGCGAACTCAGCGTGCGCCAGAACCTGGAACTGCACGCCCGCCTGTTCGACCTGAGCCCGGCCGACAGCACCCCGCGCATCGCCGAACTGATCGAGCGCTTCGGCCTCGGCGACATCGCCGAGCAGCAGTCCGGCGCCCTGCCCCTGGGCTTGCGCCAGCGCCTGTCGCTGGCCGTGGCGGTGCTGCACCGCCCGGAAGTGCTGATCCTCGACGAGCCCACCTCCGGCGTCGACCCGGCCGCTCGCGACGATTTCTGGCGACTGCTGATCGAGCTGTCGCGGGAACAGGGGGTGACCATCTTCCTCTCCACCCACTTCATGAACGAAGCCCTGCGCTGCGACCGCATCTCCCTGATGCACGCCGGCCGGGTGCTGGCCTGCGACACCCCGGCCGCGCTGCAGGTGCAGTACGGCGGCGAGACCCTGGAGGACGCCTTCGTCACCTGCCTGGAACAGGCCCAGGGCGATGCCCCGCCAACGCCCGAGGCCAGCCTCGACACGCCACAGGTTGCCGCCAGTCCAGCGCCACGCCGAGGCTTCAGCCTGACCCGGCTGGTCGCCGTCGCCAGCCGCGAAGGCAAGGAACTGCTGCGCGACAAGGTGCGCCTGGCCTTCGCCCTGGCCGGTGCGCTGTTCATGATGGTGATCTTCGGCTTCGGCATTTCCCTGGATGTGGAAAACCTCGCCTTCGCCGTCTACGACCAGGACCAGAGCCCGCAAAGCCGGACCTACCTGGAAGCCTTCCGTGGCTCGCGGTACTTCGCCGAACAGGCGCCGATCCGCGACGCGAAGCAGTTGCACCAGCGCCTGCAGCGCTCGGAGATCAAGCTGGCCCTGGAGATTCCGCCCGGCTTCGGCCGCGACCTGCTGGCCGGACGCCAACCGGTGGTCGCGGCCTGGCTGGACGGCGGCATGCCGTTCCGCGCCGAGACCAGCCGCAACTACGTCGAGGCGGTGCACCAGGCCAACCTCGAACAGCTGGCCGCCCTGAGCAGTCCGGCGCAGCCACGCCAGGCGGCGGTGAAGCTGGAAACCCGCTTTCGCTACAACCAGGACGTGATCAGCGTGAACGCCATCGGTCCCGGGGTGATGGCGCTGATCCTGGCGTTCATCCCGGCGATGCTCACCGCCCTCGGCATCGTCCGCGAGAAGGAACTGGGCTCGATCACCAACTTCTACGCCACGCCGCTGACCCGCCTGGAGTTCCTCCTCGGCAAGCAACTGCCCTACCTGGCGGTGAGCCTGGTCAACCTGGCCCTGCTGGTGGCGATGAACCGCTGGCTGTTCGGCGTGCCGTTCAAGGGCAGTGCCCTGGCCCTGGCCTGCGGTGGCGTGCTGTACCTGCTGGCGACCACCAGCCTCGGCCTGCTGATCTCCGCCTTCACCCGCACGCAGATCGCCGCGATCCTCGGCACCATGATCCTCACCAGCCTGCCGACCATCCAGTTTTCCGGGCTGATCGTGCCACGCTCGTCCCTCGACGGCTCGGCGGCGCTGATGGGCCAGTTGTTCCCGGCCGGCTACTTCCTCGATATCGCCGTCGGCACCTTCACCAAGGCCCTGGACCTGCGCGAGCTGTGGCCGCAATGCCTGGCGCTGCTCGGCTTCTTCGCTGCCTTCACCGGGCTGAGCCTGGTCATGCTGAAGAAACAGGAGGCCTGATGCAGCGCCTTGCCCACATCCTGCGCCTCGGCCTGAAGGAACTGACCAGCCTGCGCCACGACAGCGTCCTGTTGCTGTTCCTGCTCTATGCCTTCAGCGTGGCCATCTACATGCCCGCGGCGGGCTCGGTGATCGGCGTGCACAACGCCAGCGTCGCGGTGGTCGACGAGGACCGCAGCGCCGTTTCGCGCAAGCTCGCCGAAGCCCTGCAGCCACCGGAATTCCAGGCGGCCGTAGCGCTGGCCTACGACCAGATGGATCGCAGCCTGGACAGCGGGCTGTTCACCTTCGTCATCAATATCCCGGTGAATTTCCACAGCGACCTGCTGGCCGGGCGCTCCCCGGAAATCCAGGTCAACGTCGACGCCACGGCGATGAGCCAGGCGTTCATGGGCGCCGGCTACATCGGGCGGATCTTCGAGCGCGAACTGCTCGACTACGCAGGTCCTGGCAGCGCCAGCCGCACGCCGGTGCAACTGGAGCCACGGGCGCTGTTCAACCCCAACCTGGAAGGCGGCTGGTTCCTCGCGGTGATCCAGATCGTCAACAACATCACCATCCTCGCCATCATCCTCACCGGCACCGCGCTGCTGCGCGAGCGCGAGCACGGCACCCTCGACCACCTGCTGGTACTGCCGCTGACCGCGCTGGAAATCATGCTGGCGAAGATCGCCAGCAACGCCCTGGTCGTGGTGCTGTGCACCTGGGTGTCGCTGGAAGTGATCGTGAAGTGGGCGCTGGGGGTGCCACTGGCGGGCTCGCTGGCGCTGTTCCTCGGGGTGACCGCGCTGTACCTGTTCGCCAGCACGGCGCTGGGGATCTTTCTCGCCACCCTGGCGCGCTCGACACCGCAGTTCGGCCTGCTGGCGATCCCGGTGATCATCCCGATGCTGCTGCTCTCGGGGGGCAGCACGCCGCTGGACAGCATGCCGCAGTGGCTGCAGTGGGTGATGCAACTGTCGCCATCGACCCACTTCGTCAGCCTCGGCGCCGCGATCCTGTTCCGCGATGCCGGGGTCGACGTGGTCTGGCCGGACCTCTTGGCCCTGGCGGCGATCGGCCTGGCGTTCTTCGCGATCGCCCTGGCGCGCTTTCGCCGCAGCCTGGCCTCGTGATTACTGGACGATCAGGTTGTTGAACAGCAGGTCCTCGACGACCGGACGGCCTTCTTCGTTCTCCAGGACCTGCTGGACCTGTTTCAAGGCTTCCTGACGCAGCTTTTCCTTGGCCTCGACGTTGCTCATGGCATCCAGGGTCTGCTGGGTGAACAGCGCCACCAGCTGGTTGCGGATCAGCGGCTCGTGGTGCTTGACCGCGGCTGCGTCGGCGTCGCCTTCGACCTTCAGCGCCACGTCGGCCTTGTACACGCGCAGGCGCGGGCTGCCATCGAGGGCGTAGTTGCCGACGAAAGGCGGGGTCAGGCTGATGTAGGACACCTTGGGTGCCGCCGCTTCCTTCTCTTCTTCGGCCATTGCCGCCGCCGGCAGCATCAGTGCCAGTACCACCAGGATCCACGCTTTCACGAATTCACTCCTCGAAACAGTTGGCCGCCAGCATACCCAGCGCGCCCGGCAAACCCAAGCCCGGGCTTATGCCGGCCTATTCAGGCCAGGCCATGCTCGTTGACCCGGAACCTCGCACACCTAAACTTATCGGCCACCACTCGCAAAGGAATAGCCCTGATGAAAGCCGTGTTGTGCAAAGCCCATGGTCCGGCCCGCGACCTGGTGCTGGAAGACGTCGCCAACCCGACGCCGAAGAAGAACGAGATCCTCCTGGACGTGCATGCGGCCAGCGTCAACTTCCCTGACACCCTGATCATCGAAGGCAAGTACCAGTTCCAGCCGCCGCTGCCGTTTTCCCCGGGTGGCGAAGCCGCCGGGGTGGTGGCGGTTGCAGGCGAGAACGCTGGCGCCTTCAAGGCCGGCGACCGAGTCATGGCCCTGACCGGCTGGGGCAGCTTCGCCGAGCAGGTGGCGGTACCGGCCTACAACGTGATGCCGATTCCCGAGGGCATGGACTTCGTCACCGCCTCGGCCTTCGGCATGACCTACGGCACTTCGATGCATGCCCTGCGCCAGCGCGGCCAGTTGCAGGCGGGCGAGACCCTGCTGGTGCTGGGTGCGTCCGGCGGCGTCGGCCTGGCGGCGGTGGAGATCGGCAAGGCCATGGGTGCCCGGGTGATCGCCGCGGCCAGCAGCGCGGAAAAGCTCGAGACCGCCAAGGCCGCCGGTGCCGACGAGCTGATCGACTACAGCCAGCAGAGCCTCAAGGACGAGATCAAGCGCCTGACCGGCGGCAAGGGCGTCGACGTGATCTACGATCCGGTGGGTGGCGAGCTGTTCGACCAGGCGGTGCGTGGCCTGGCCTGGAATGGCCGGTTGCTGGTGGTGGGCTTCGCCAGCGGGCAGATTCCGCAACTGCCGGCGAACCTGGTGCTGCTCAAGGGCGCCGCGGTGCTCGGGGTGTTCTGGGGCTCGTTCGCCCAGCGCCAGCCGGCGGACAATGCCGAGAATTTCAGGCAGTTGTTTGCCTGGTATGCCGAGGGGAAATTGAAGCCGCTGGTGTCCAGGACCTATCCGTTGGCAGAGGCTGGAGAGGCCATTGGGCAACTGGCTGAAAGGAAGGCGTTGGGCAAGTTGGTGGTGAAAGTCAGGTAGGCCGGCACAGGACTTGTGGGAGCGATTGCGGTGCTGAATCCACTACCGTAATCGCGGCGGTCCGGCGCCCCGGTAAACCCGCTCCCACAGGGTACGCGCTCGACTTCAATTCCCCTGCTGCGAATGACAGCGCCGGTACCGAGCCTCCAGGTTCCGGTCCGGCATCGCATGGCTGCGCAGCGCTTGCAGCGTCTGCTCGACATACTCCCGGGTCGTGCCATAGCGCCCCTTGGCGCTGGCGAAGATATGGCTGAGCAGGCTGTCCGGCAGGTTCCCCGCGTAGCACGGCAGGTGTCGTTCCAGCACGAAACCCAAGGCCTGTACCTTGCTGCCGTCGTCGAGCCGGCAATTCAGCCAGTGCGGGCGATAGGCCGGATACGGCATCTCCCGCTGCCACAGCGCCAGCAGCGAATCCTGCAGCGTCTCCTCCGGCAACCGATAGGCGAACCCACTGCACGAGCCACCCCGGTCCAGGCCGAAGACCAGCCCCGGACACTCGGGCGTGCCGCGATGCTCATGGGACCAGAGGTACAACCCACGGTGATAGCCATGCACCCGCCCGCGACGGCGCTCGGTGGAATGGCACTCCGGCCGCCAGATCAGCGAACCGTAGGCAAACAGCCACACCGGGCCGCCGTGGTGCAGGGCCATGGTCTTGTGCATGGATTCAAGAAGTTGTTCCCGGGACAATTGCTGTCCGAAATCAAGCACCGGGGGATAAGCCTGGGGCAAGGGTGCAGGTTCAAGTACCGACATAGCAGCCGCCAAAGATCCTCGTGAAATACCGAAGTACCTCACTATAAAGCCAACACACTCGTTGAACACTTACCGTACGGCAGATAGCGGTGGTTCAGCAAGTCCCGTCGCGCTCAAAGCCCGTGCTTTCAGGGGATTTCGGAAAGTTTGACTGTACTATTGCAAGTGTAGCGATACTTTTTCGCGGCGCGCGCAACAATTAAAAAGCAAGCGCCCCTTATAACTTTACTTGCACGCTTGGTTATTTAAACCGGCGCACCGTTGCGGCGCGCCTTATTACCGAAGTTAGCCACGTGGTGCATAAGCGAAAACATCGGCGCGCATCTGGTGCGCGTCCATGCCGGCTTCGACCAGCGCATCGAGGGTGGCATAGACCATGTTCGGCGAGCCGCTGGCATAGACGTGGACCGGCGACAGGTCGTCGATATCCTCGCAAACTGCCTCGTGCAGCAGGCCACAGCGCCCTGCCCAGCCGCACTGGTCACTGACCACCTGGTGCAGGAACAGGTTGGGCAGTTGCTGCCACTGCGCCCATTCCTCGATCTGGTAGAAATCCTCGGGTCGCCGCACGCCCCAGTACAGGTGCACCGGGTGCTGGAAACCACGGACCCGGCAGTGCTCGATCAGGCTGTGCATCTGCGCCATGCCGGTTCCCGCGGCGATCAGTACCAAAGGCCCTTCCGGCAACTCGGCCAGGTGGGTATCGCCAAACGGCATTTCGATGCGCGCCATGCCGGTGCGCTGCAACTGGGCGACCAGGTCCTGGGCGCTTTGCTCCCGGGCCAGCACATGCAGCTCCAGGTCACGCCCGCGATGGGGCGCCGAGGCCAGCGAGAACGCTGCCTTGTCGCCGCTCTCGCGCTCGATCATCAGGTACTGCCCGGCGTGATAGCGCGGCGGCTTGCCGGCCGGTGCGCGCAGGCGCACGCGCCAGACGTCGCCACCCACGTCACGGCAATCGCTGACCTGGCAGGCCAGCTTGCGCACCGGCAGCTCGCCCAAGGCAAGCACACCGTCCCAGAGCAGCACGCAGTCCTCCAGGGGTTCGGCGATACAGGTGAACAGCTCACCGTGATCGCGCACTTCACCATTCTGGCGCACGCTGCCTTCCACCAGCAGCGCAGCACAGACATGGCAGTTGCCGTTGCGACAGCTCTGCGGGCAGTCGTAACCCAGACGCTGCGCGGCTTCCAGAATCCTCTCGCCGGGGTTGAGGGTCATCACGGCCCCGGACGGCTGCAAGGTCACCTGCATCAATCTATTCCCAACTGGTTCCACAGCTCATCGATCCGCTTGGTGACGGCTTCGTCCTTGACGATGACCCGGCCCCACTCGCGGCTGGTCTCACCCGGCCACTTGTTGGTGGCGTCCAGGCCCATCTTCGAGCCGAGGCCCGAGACCGGCGAGGCGAAGTCCAGGTAGTCGATCGGCGTGTTGTCGATCATCACCGTGTCGCGCTTGGGGTCCATGCGCGTGGTGATGGCCCAGATCACGTCGTTCCAGTCCCGCGCATTGACATCGTCGTCGGTGACGATAACGAACTTGGTGTACATGAACTGTCGCAGGAACGACCAGACACCGAGCATTACGCGCTTGGCGTGACCGGGGTACTGCTTCTTCATGGTCACCACAGCCATGCGGTACGAGCAGCCTTCCGGCGGCAGGTAGAAGTCGGTGATCTCGGGGAACTGCTTCTGCAGGATCGGCACGAACACTTCGTTCAGCGCCACGCCGAGGATCGCCGGCTCATCCGGCGGCCGGCCGGTGTAGGTGCTGTGGTAGATCGGCTTGGTGCGATGGGTGATGCGCTCGATGGTGAACACCGGGAAGCTGTCCACTTCGTTGTAGTAGCCGGTGTGATCGCCATACGGGCCTTCCGGCGCGGTCTCGCCCGGATGGATCACGCCCTCGAGGATGATTTCCGCAGTGGCCGGGACCTGCAGGTCGCTGCCACGGCACTTCACCAGCTCGGTGCGGTTGCCCCGCAGCAGGCCGGCGAAGGCGTATTCGGACAGGGTGTCCGGCACCGGGGTGACCGCACCGAGGATGGTCGCCGGGTCGGCGCCCAGTGCCACCGCCACCGGGAACGGCGTGCCGGGGTTTTTCTCGCACCACTCGCGGTAGTCCAGGGCACCGCCGCGATGGCTCAGCCAGCGCATGATCACCTTGTTGCGGCCGATCACCTGCTGGCGATAGATACCGAGGTTCTGCCGCTCCTTGTTCGGTCCGCGGGTGACGGTCAGGCCCCAGGTGATCAGCGGTGCCACGTCGCCCGGCCAGCAGTGCTGGATCGGCAGCATCGACAGGTCGACATCGTCGCCCTCGATGACCACTTCATGGCACGGCGCATCCTTGACCACCTTCGGCGCCATGGACACGACCTTCTTGAAGATCGGCAGTTTCGACCAGGCGTCCTTCAGGCCTTTCGGCGGCTCCGGTTCCTTGAGGAAGGCCAGCAGCTTGCCGATTTCACGCAGTTCCTCGGTGGACTCGGCGCCCATGCCCATGGCCACCCGCTCCGGGGTGCCGAACAGGTTGCCCAGCACGGGGATGTCGTAACCGGTGGGACGCTCGAACAACAGTGCCGGCCCCTTGGCCCGCAGCGTGCGGTCGCAGACTTCAGTCATTTCCAGGACCGGCGAAATGGGGACCTGGATGCGCTTGAGTTCTGAGCGCTGCTCCAGGCCACGGATAAAGTCGCGCAAATCGCGATACTGCATGCGTGAGCCTCGTGTTGGCCGTATCGGTCGGGGTTGGCAGTGTAGCGCCGAACCGGGCCGGTCAGAATAGTCTGAAAGACAGATAGCAAAAAGCCGGGTTTCCCCGGCTCTTGCGTGTGGCGAGTACTTACTTGCGCTTCATCGACAGGAAGAACTCGTCGTTGGTCTTGGTCTGCTTGAGCTTGTCGACCAGGAACTCGATGGCGGCGATCTCGTCCATCGGGTGCAGCAGCTTGCGCAGGATCCACATGCGCTGCAGTTCGTCGTCGGCGGTCAGCAGCTCTTCGCGACGGGTACCGGAACGGTTGATGTTGATGGCCGGGAAGACGCGCTTCTCGGCGATGCGACGGTCCAGGGGCAGCTCCATGTTGCCGGTACCCTTGAACTCTTCGTAGATCACTTCGTCCATCTTCGAGCCGGTCTCGACCAGCGCGGTGGCGATGATGGTCAGCGAACCGCCTTCCTCGATGTTACGCGCGGCACCGAAGAAACGCTTCGGCTTCTCCAGGGCGTGGGCGTCGACACCACCGGTCAGGACCTTGCCGGAGCTCGGGATCACGGTGTTGTAGGCGCGGGCCAGACGGGTGATGGAGTCGAGCAGGATGACCACGTCCTTCTTGTGCTCGACCAGGCGCTTGGCCTTCTCGATGACCATCTCGGCCACTTGCACGTGACGGGTCGGCGGCTCGTCGAAGGTCGAGGCGACCACTTCGCCGCGCACGGTGCGCTGCATCTCGGTCACTTCTTCCGGGCGCTCGTCGATCAGCAGGACGATCAGGTGGCACTCGGGGTTGTTGCGGGTGATGTTCGCCGCAATGTTCTGCAGCATGATGGTCTTGCCCGCTTTCGGCGGGGCGACGATCAGGCCGCGCTGGCCCTTGCCGATCGGGGCGCAGAGGTCGATCACGCGACCGGTGAGGTCTTCGGTGGAGCCGTTGCCGGCTTCCATCTTCAGCCGCTCGTTGGGGAACAGCGGCGTCAGGTTTTCGAACAGGATCTTGTTCTTCGCGTTTTCCGGGCGGTCGAAGTTGATGGTGTCGACCTTCAGCAGTGCGAAGTAACGCTCGCCCTCTTTCGGCGGCCGGATCTTGCCGACGATGGTGTCGCCGGTGCGCAGGTTGAAACGACGGATCTGGCTGGGCGAGACGTAGATGTCGTCAGGGCCGGCCAGGTAGGAAGAGTCCGCCGAACGCAGGAAGCCGAAACCGTCCTGGAGAATCTCCAGCACGCCGTCACCGGAAATTTCCTCGCCGCTTTTGGCGTGCTTCTTCAGCAGGGAGAAAATCACATCCTGCTTGCGCGAACGGGCCATATTTTCTATGCCCATCTGTTCGGCCATTTCGAGCAGATCGGTAATCGGCTTTTGCTTGAGTTCAGTCAGGTTCATAAGGGGAATGGAGTAATCATGTAAGAAAGGAGAGATTAAGCATCTGGCTTAATGAAGCCGCGCCGCGGAAGGCGAATGATCGCGTACTGAATTCGAATTGGAATGCGGCGACGGGCGTGCAGGGGGCACTGAAGAAACAGTGCGAGGCCGAATGTAACACCTGCTTTTTCTGGCGTCTAGTCACCAGAAAGAGAAAAGCCCCGACAAATGCGGGGCTTTTTCGACACTCAGATATTGGCGTCGAGGAAGGCTGCCAGCTGGGATTTCGACAGCGCACCGACCTTGGTCGCCTCGACGTTGCCGTTCTTGAACAGCATCAGCGTCGGGATGCCGCGAACGCCGTGCTTGCCGGGGGTTTCCGGGTTGGCGTCGATGTTCAGCTTGGCAACGGTCAGGCGGCCTTCGTAGGTGCTGGCGATCTCGTCCAGTACCGGAGCGATCATTTTGCAAGGACCGCACCACTCAGCCCAGTAGTCCACCAGTACAGGACCTTCGGCGGAAAGGACGTCGGCTTCGAAGGAAGCGTCGGTGACGTGTTTGATAAGATCGCTGCTCATGGAAATCTCCAAGGTCGGAAGCAAAAAAACGTCGCCCATCATAGCCGCCCTGCCTGTCGACAGGAAGCCGCAACCGATTGAGTCTAACTATGATAGATGATGATTCGGCGTATCGACTGTCACACAAAAGACACATTTCCTACGCGAAACTGCGCCACATCAAGCCCTGGCTTGCCGCGCGTTGGCGTAAGCCGACTATCGTGGCAGGATTGCCAGGTTAACGACCGAGAAGCCATTACCATGCCCCATTCCACCGCCAAGAACCTTTCCCTGATCGCCGCCATCGACCTTGGCTCCAACAGTTTCCACATGGTTGTAGCGAAGGCCCATCACAGCGAGATCCGCATCCTCGAGCGCAACGGCGAGAAGGTTCAACTGGCGGCCGGCATCAATGAAGAACGCCAGCTCAGCGAAGAGTCCATGCAGCGCGGCCTCGACTGCCTGAAGCGCTTCTCCCAGCTGATCAACGGCATGCCACCGGGCTCGGTGCGCATCGTCGGCACCAACGCCCTGCGCGAGGCGCGCAACCGCGGCGAATTCATCCGCCGCGCCGAAGAGATCCTCGGCCACCCGGTGGAAGTGATCTCCGGCCGCGAAGAAGCCCGCCTCATTTATCTGGGCGTGTCCCACACCCTCGCCGACACCCCGGGCAAGCGCCTGGTGGCCGACATCGGTGGCGGCAGTACCGAGTTCATCATCGGCCAGCGCTTCGAACCGCTGCTGCGCGAAAGCCTGCAGATGGGCTGCGTCAGCTTCACCCAGCGCTATTTCCGCGACGGCAAGATCACCCCGGCGCGCTACGCCCAGGCCTACACCGCCGCGCGCCTGGAACTGATGAGCATCGAGACCGCCCTGCACCGACTGGGCTGGGACGAGGCCATCGGCTCCTCCGGCACCATTCGCGCCATCGGTTCGGCGATCAAGGCCGGTGGCCTGGGCAGCGGCGAAGTCAACGCCGAAGGCCTGGCCTGGCTCAAGCGCAAGCTGTTCAAGCTGGGCGAAATCGACAAGATCGACTTCGACGGGGTCAAGCCCGATCGCCGGGCGATCTTCCCGGCCGGCCTGGCGATCCTCGAGGCCATCTTCGACGCCCTCGAACTGCAGCGCATGGACCACTGCGACGGAGCCCTGCGCGAGGGCGTGCTGTACGACCTGCTCGGCCGCCATCACCACGAGGACGTGCGCGAGCGCACCCTGACCTCGCTGATGGAGCGCTACCACGTCGACCAGGGCCAGGCCGCGCGCGTCGAGCGCAAGGCGCTGCACGCCTTCGACCAGGTGGCCAAGGCATGGGATCTGGAAGACGGGATCTGGCGTGAATTGCTGGGTTGGGCGGCCAAGGTGCATGAAGTGGGCCTGGACATCGCCCACTACCATTACCACAAGCACGGCGCGTACCTGATCGAACACTCCGACCTGGCCGGCTTCTCCCGCGAGGACCAGCAGATGCTGGCCCTGCTGGTACGCGGCCATCGCCGCAACATCCCCAAGGACAAGTTCGCCGAGTTCGGCGACGAAGGCGTGAAACTGATCCGCCTGTGCGTGCTGCTGCGCTTCGCCATCCTGTTCCACCACATCCGTGGCACCCAGCAGATGCCGACGGTGCAGCTGGAAGCGCGCGAAGACAGCCTGGACGTGGTGTTCCCCGACGGCTGGCTGCAGGAGAACCAGCTGACCCGGGCCGACTTCGACCTGGAAGCCGAGTGGCTGGCCCGGGTAGGTTTCGTCCTCAGCGTACGATAAGCACCGGGTTGCTCAGCCGCTCCAGCAGGGCGGCCTGGGCACTGCGCGGGTTCTGGTTGCCGGTCGGCGTGCTGCGCACGTAGCGGCCGTCCGGTTGCAGGATCCACGCATGGGTGTTGTCGGTCAGGTAGCCTTCCAGTTCCTTCTTCACCCGCAGCAGCAATTTCTTGCCTTCCACCGGGAAGCAGGTCTCGACGCGCTTGTCGAGGTTGCGCTCCATCCAGTCGGCGCTGGACAGGAAGATCTGCTCTTCACCGCCATTGAGGAAGTAGAACACGCGGGTGTGCTCCAGGAAGCGCCCGATGATCGAGCGCACCTGGATGTTGTGCGACACCCCGGCGATGCCCGGACGCAGGCAGCACATGCCACGCACCACCAGGTCGATGCGCACGCCGGACTGGCTGGCCTTGTACAGCGCGCGGATGATCTTCGCATCGGTCAGCGAGTTGAACTTGGCGATGATGTGCGCCGGCTTGCCTTCCAGGGCGAACTGGGTTTCCCGGGCGATCATGTCGAGCATGCCTTTCTTCAGGGTGAAAGGCGCGTGCAGCAGCTTCTTCATGCGCAGGGTCTTGCCCATGCCGATCAGCTGGCTGAACAGCTTGCCGACGTCCTCGCACAGGGCGTCGTCGGAGGTCAGCAGGCTGTAGTCGGTGTACAGGCGGGCGTTGCCGGCGTGGTAGTTGCCGGTACCCAGGTGCGCGTAGCGGACGATCTCGCCGGCTTCGCGACGCAGGATCAGCATCATCTTGGCGTGGGTCTTGAAGCCGACCACGCCGTAGATCACCACCGCACCGGCGGCCTGCAGGCGGCTGGCCATCTGCAGGTTGGACTCTTCGTCGAAGCGCGCGCGCAGCTCGATGACCGCGGTGACTTCCTTGCCGTTACGCGCGGCGTCCACCAGCGCATCGACGATTTCCGAGTTGGCGCCACTGCGGTAGAGGGTCTGGCGCACGGCGAGGACATGCGGGTCCTTGGCCGCCTGGCGCAGCATGTCCACCACCGGGGTGAAGGACTCGAACGGGTGCATCAGCAGGATGTCCTGCTTGCTCACCACGCTGAAGATGTTCTCGCTGTTCTGCAACAGCTTGGGAATCGCCGGGGTGAACGGCGTGTATTGCAGCTCCGGGTGGCTGTCCAGGCCGGTGATGCTGAACAGCCGGGTAAGGTTGACCGGGCCGTTGACCTGATACAGCTCGCTCTCGCTCAGGCTGAACTGCTTGAGCAGGTAGTCGGACAGGTGTTTCGGGCAGGTATCGGCGACTTCCAGGCGCACCGCGTCACCGTAGCGACGGGAGAACAGCTCGCCGCGCAGGGCGCGGGCCAGGTCTTCGACGTCTTCCGAGTCCAGCGCCAGGTCGGCGTTGCGGGTCAGGCGGAACTGGTAGCAGCCCTTGACCTTCATGCCCTGGAACAGGTCGTCGGCGTGGGCGTGGATCATCGACGAGAGGAACACGTAGTTGGCGCCAGGACCACCGACCTCTTCCGGCACGCGGATGATCCGCGGCAGCAGGCGCGGAGCCGGGATGATCGCCAGGCCGGAGTCGCGGCCGAAGGCGTCGACGCCTTCCAGCTCGACGATGAAGTTGAGGCTCTTGTTCACCAGCAGCGGGAACGGGTGGGTCGGGTCGAGACCGATCGGGGTGATGATCGGCGCGATCTCGTCGCGGAAGAAGCGGCGCACCCAGGTCTTCAGCTTGGTGGTCCAGTGCCGGCGGCGGATGAAGCGGATCTGGTGCTTTTCCAGCTCCGGCAGCAGCACGTCGTTGAGGATCGCGTACTGACGCTGCACTTCGCTGTGCACCAGGTCGCTGATGCGCGCCAGCGCCTGGTGCGGCTGCAGGCCGTCGGCACCGGCCTGCTCGCGGGCGAAGGTGATCTGCTTCTTCAGGCCCGCAACACGAATCTCGAAGAACTCGTCCAGGTTGCTGGAGAAGATCAGCAGAAACTTCAGCCGCTCCAGCAAGGGGTAGGACTCATCCAGCGCCTGCTCCAGCACGCGGATGTTGAACTGCAACTGCGACAACTCGCGATGAATGTACAGGCTGCTGTCATCCAGGCCCGGCACGGCGACAGCCGGCACGGGCGCGACCGCCGGCGCTTCGGCCGGCGGCGCCGGCACCACTTCGGGCTCCGGCGGGGTTTCCAGCATCGGCTCGGGGGCGGCCGGTACTTCCTTGACTTCCTTCACAGCGGCTTCGATCAGTGCTTCGTTATTCATATTGCGTTCCTGAAGGGCGTTACTGCCCTCTCATCAATTGTGCGGCGCGTACAGCGAAATACGTGAGGATGCCGTCGGCGCCCGCCCGCTTGAAAGCGGTGAGCGATTCGAGAATGACGCCTTCGGAGAGCCAGCCATTCTGGATCGCCGCCATGTGCATCGCGTATTCGCCGCTGACCTGGTAAACGAAGGTCGGCACCTTGAACTCGTCCTTGACCCGCTGAAGGATATCCAGATACGGCATGCCCGGCTTGACCATGACCATATCGGCGCCTTCGGAGAGGTCGGCTGCCACTTCATGCAGCGCCTCGTTGGTATTGGCCGGATCCATCTGGTAGGAGGCCTTGTTGGCCTTGCCCAGGTTGAGCGCCGATCCGACCGCATCGCGGAACGGACCATAATAGGCGCTGGCGTACTTGGCCGAGTAGGCCATGATGCGAACATTCACATGACCGGCCACTTCCAGGGCTTCGCGGATCGCCTGGATGCGCCCGTCCATCATGTCCGAAGGGGCCACCACCTGGGCGCCGGCCTCGGCATGGGACAGTGCCTGGCGGACCAGTGCATCGACGGTGATGTCGTTCTGCACATAGCCTTCTTCATCGAGGATGCCGTCCTGACCGTGGGTGGTGAACGGGTCGAGGGCGACGTCGGTGATCACCCCCAGCTCGGGGAAACGGGCACGCAGGGCACGAGTGGCACGCTGGGCGATGCCCTCCGGGTTCCAGGCTTCGGCGCCGTCGAGGGATTTCCTTTCCGTCGGGGTGACGGGGAACAGGGCCAGGGCCGGAATGCCCAGCTCGACCCAGCCGGCCGCCTCTTCCAGCAGCAGATCGATGCTCAGGCGCTCGACGCCCGGCATGGACGCGACTTCCTCGCGGCGGTTTTCACCGTCGAGCACGAAAACCGGCAGGATCAGGTCGTCAACGGTCAGGACATTCTCGCGTACCAGGCGACGGGAAAATTCGTCGCGACGGTTGCGACGCAGGCGGGTAGCGGGGAACAGGCGATTGGCAGGGGTAAAGCTCACGGCAGACTCCTGAGCCCGCGCGAACAGGCGGGCGCGACAGTTATAAGCGGCCATTATGACGCTTGTGTGACAGGCGGGGATAACCCTGCGACCTACAGACGCAGTCATTGTCCCTTGTAGGAATTGTTCACGTCGAGACACATTTGGACACTTTCCCCAAAGCGCTCGAAGGGGTAGGCTGCGCGTTCATTTCGCCAGCATCCAGAAAATGCTTCAACAATTCCTGCAAGATTTTGGCTACTTTGCCCTTTTTCTAGGTACGTTCTTTGAAGGCGAGACCATCCTGGTGCTTGCCGGATTCCTGGCGTTCCGCGGATACATGGATATCAACCTGGTGGTGCTGGTGGCCTTCTTCGGCAGCTACGCCGGCGACCAGCTCTGGTACTTCATGGGACGCCGCCATGGGCGCAAGTTGCTCGCGCGCAAGCCGCGCTGGCAGATGATGGGCGATCGCGCCCTGGAGCATGTGCGCCGCCATCCGGACATCTGGGTCCTGAGCTTCCGTTTCGTCTACGGCCTGCGCACCGTGATGCCGGTGGCCATCGGCCTGTCCGGCTATCCACCGCGCCGCTACCTGCTGCTCAACGGCATCGGCGCGGCGATCTGGGCCCTGGCCCTCGGCGCCGCCGCCTATCACTTCGGCGCCATCCTCGAAGGCCTGCTGGGCAACGTGAAGAAATACGAACTATGGGTGCTCGGCGGCCTGCTGGTGCTCGGCGCCTGCCTGTGGCTGCGCCGGCGCTTCAAGGCAGCGCGCATCGCCAAGCGGGAAGCGGCTGGCGTACAGGCCGATCAGGCTGAGCAGGCTGTAGGCGAGCAGGGCAACCCACCCGAGGGCGGTAACCGGCCCTAAACCGGTCCAGCCTGCCAGGGCGAATGCCGGCAGGTTCAGGGCCAGCCGCAGCAGTTCCAGGCGCAGGGCCCACGGCCGGTTCTCCATGGCCGTGCCCAGCACGAACAGACCAAACCCCATCACCAGCGCGCCGAGCAGCAATGCCGGCAGCGGCAGTTGCCCGCCCACCTCCATCAAGTGACTGCCCAGCGCCACGTACACGGCGAACTGCAGCACCACGTAGACCTGTCGCGAGCGTGCCAGCGGCACCTCGAACTTGCGGAAACCGGCCAGGTCCTGCTTCGCCTGTGGATAACGCCGTGCCACATCCTCGGGGCGCCAGCCGGTGGGCATGAACCAGATGCGCAGCTTGTCCTGCCAGCGCTCGGCACGCCGCGCATCGCTCCACAACTGGGCGTAGAACTGCAGGTTGGCCCACAGCGGATTCCAGCTCGCCAGCGGCGTGGTCACCCCGAAAATCACCGGCTCGGCGTCATCCTCGGGCTGGAAGGTGCCGAACAGGCGGTCCCAGAGAATGAACACCCCACCATAGTTGCGATCCAAGTACAGAGGGTTCTGTGCATGGTGGACGCGATGATTGGACGGTGTGACGAACAGCCACTCGTACCAGCCCAGTTTGGGAATGTGCCGGGTGTGGACCCAGAACTGATACAGCAGGTTCAGCGCGCCGACGCTGACGAATACCAGCAGGGGCACGCCCAGCACCGCCAGCGGCAGGTAGAAGATCCACGACAGCAGGAAGCCGGTGCTGGTCTGGCGCAGCGCGGTGGAGAGGTTGTAGTCCTCGCTCTGGTGATGCACCGAATGCGCGGCCCAGAGGATGTTGCGCTCATGACCGCAGCGATGCAGCCAGTAGTAGCAGAAGTCGTAGGCGACGAACGCCAGCAGCCAGACCCACCAGGCCTCGGCGGGCAACTGGAACAGCGCCAGGTGCTCCACGGCAACGGCATAGGTCACCAGGCCCACGCCCTTGGTCAGCAGGCCGAAGGTGGTGGACAGCACCCCTGCGCTCAGGCTGTTGATGGTGTCGGCCACCCGGTAGTTGCGCACGCCCCGCCAGCGATCCGCCAGCAGTTCCACCGCGATCAGCACGAAGAAAAACGGCACGGCATACAGGATGAAGTCCATGGCAGTTCCATTTTCAGGCGATGGATCAAGATTAAGCCGACAATGCTGTAATCCCTATGGCGACAACAGCCAAATTAGACGACATTTAGCGCCTCGAAACGGGAGTAGGAAGCATGACTAAAAAAGTGGCTGTGATTCTGTCAGGCTGCGGCGTCTACGACGGCGCGGAAATCCACGAGAGCGTGATCACCCTGCTGCGCCTCGACCAGCGTGGCGCCCAGGTCCAGTGCTTCGCGCCGAACATCGCGCAGATGCACGTGATCAACCACCTGACCGGCGAGGAAATGCCCGAGTCGCGCAACGTCCTGGTGGAGTCGGCACGCATCGCCCGCGGCAACGTCAAGGACCTGCGCGAGGCCGACGTCGACGACTTCGACGCCCTGATCGTGCCCGGCGGTTTCGGTGCGGCGAAAAACCTGTCCAGCTTCGCCGTCGACGGCCCAGGCTGCAGCGTGCACCCGGATGTCCTGGCCCTGGCCGAGGCCTTCGCCGAAGCAGGCAAGCCGGTGGGCCTGATCTGCATCTCACCGGCCCTGGCGGCGAAGATCTATGGCCCGGGCGTGGTCTGCACCATCGGCACCGACGCCGACACCAGCGCCGCCATCGTCAAGATGGGCGGCACCCACGAAGAGTGCGATGTGCATGACATCGTCGAGGACACCCAGCGCAAGCTGGTGAGCACACCGGCCTACATGCTGGCGCAGTCCATCAGCGAAGCGGCCGGCGGGATCTACAAGCTGGTCGACCGGGTTCTCGAGCTGACTCACGAAGGCGAGTGAGCCTCTGGATAGCTAGCGCTGGCAAGCCACCACAGGTTCGGCGGCATGCACACCTGTGGTGGCTTGCCAGCGATGAGGCCCTCAAGAACAACCCATCAATCAGGAAACTGCTTCACCAGCCGGGTCAGGATCCGGTCCAGCGCGTTGGCGAACGCCTGCTTTTCCTTGTCCCCATAGGGCGCCTGCCCTCCCCCCACCTGCCCCTGCTCGCGCAGGTCGGTGAACAGGTTGCGCACCGCCAGGCGCTCGCCCATGTTCCGCTCGTCGAACTCGCGCCCGCGCGGGTCCAGTGCGGCCACGCCCTTCTTGATCAGGCGGTCGGCCAGCGGTACGTCGCTGCAGATCACCAGCTCGCCCGGCACCGCGTGCTCCACCAGGTAGTCATCGGCGGCATCCATGCCACTGGGCACGACGATCAGCTTCACACAGGCGAACGGCGGCTTGGCCTGGGGCCCGCCGGCCACCATCACCACCTCGAACTGACGCTTTAGAGCGAATTTGACGACCTGATCCCTGGCCAGCTTCGGACAGGCATCGGCATCGATCCAGACACGCATGACGGAGTTATCCACAACGACTTGAAACGGGCGGGCAGTATCGCTGCTTGCCCGCCCCGCTTCAAATCAGGGCGCCGCCACGCGACGGGAGGCCAGCCAGCTGCGGCCGTAGAGGAACAGGATCGCCAGCAGCGCGACGGCCTGGGCGGACAGCGAATAGAGGTCGGCGTGGATGCCCAGCCACTCGAATTCGAAGAACGGCAGCGGATGCGTGCCGAAGATGCCCGCCTCCTGCAGTGCCTTGACCCCGTGGCCGGCGAACACCACCGACAGCGCGCAGAGCAGCGCCGCGTTGATGCTGAAGAACAGCGCCAGCGGCAACCTGGCCGAACCGCGCAGGATCACCCAGGCCAGGCCGACCAGCAGCACCAGCGCCGTGGCACCGCCGGCCAGCACCGCCTGGTGCCCCGCTGGCCCCGCCTGCAGCCACAGGGTTTCGTAGAACAGAATCACTTCGAACAGCTCGCGGTACACCGAGAAGAACGCCAGCACGGCGAAGCCGAAACGCCCGCCACCGCCGACCAGGCTGCTCTTGATGTAGTCCTGCCAGGCGGCAGCGTGGCGGCGATCGTGCATCCACACCCCGAGCCACAGCACCATGACGCTGGCGAACAGCGCCGTGCAGCCTTCCAGCAGTTCGCGCTGGGCACCACCGACGTCGATCACGTAGGCCGCCACCGCCCAGGTGGCGAAGCCCGCGACCAATGCCAGGCCCCAGCCGACGTTGACGCTGCGCACCGCCGCCTGCTGGCCGGTGTTGCGCAGGAAGGCGAGGATCGCCGCCAGCACCAGGATCGCTTCCAGGCCTTCGCGCAGCAGGATCAGCAACCCGGAGACATAACTCAGCGACCAGCTCAGGCCATCGCCGCCGAGCAGGCCGGCACACGCCTTGAGCTTGGTCTTGGCCAGGTCCAGCCTGGCTTGGACCTGCTCCAGCGGCAGGCCGTCCTGCAACGACTGCCGATAGGCCATCAGGGCTTTCTCGGTGTCCTTGCGCAGCGTGCTGTCGACGTTGTCCAGCGAGCTTTCCACCAGCTCGAAGCCTTCCAGGTAGGCGGCTACCGACAGGTCGTAGGCCTGCTCGTGGTCACCGCTGCGGTAGGCCGCCAGGCTCTTGTCGAGGGTACTGGCGGTGTAGTCGAGCAACTGCCCAGGACCCCGCTTGACCTGTGGCGGCTTGGCCCGCTGGGCACGGAAGGTCGCCAGGGCCTCGGGGCCCTGGCTGGCTTCGACTTCGGCCGGGGTCTGGCGGGCCAGGTCACCCAGGCTGTAGGGCTTGTCGCTGGCGGCCTTGGCCGGATCGGCGGTGAAGCTGGCGATGTAGGTGGCCAGGTCCCAGCGCTGACGCTCGTCGAGCTGGTCGGCGAACGCCGGCATGTCGCTGCCTTCGATGCCCAGGCCAAGGGTGTTGTAGAGATCGTAGAGGCTCAGGCGATCGAGCCGCGCGCTGTCACGCAGGTTGCTCGGTGCCGGCTCCAGGCCGACGCCCGCCGGACCGTCGCCAAGACCGGTGTCGCCGTGGCAGACCGAGCAGTGCTGGGCGTACAGCGGCGCACCACGGGTCGGATCGGGGGTGATCAGCGGCGCCAGGGCGACCTCGTAGGCCAATGCCAGCTCGGCACCCAGTTGCCGCGCCTGGCGGGTCACGTTGGCGCCGTCCTGGTGCGCCTCGATCGCCTGGCGCAAGGCCACGACGCCCTCTTCCAGCGCCTTGCGCTGCGGGCGCTGGGGAAGGTCGGCGAACTGGCCCTGAAGGGTGTCGATGGATTTCAGCTGGGCCGCGTATCCCGCCTCGTCGATGACCTTGCCCGACTCGACGCTCGCCGGATAGTCGGCGCCAATGTAATCCAGCAGTTGCAGGGCTTTCGCCGCGCCCTCGACAGGTTCGGCCAGGGCCATGGCACTGCCCAGGGCCAGCAGGGGCCACAGCAGCCAGGCGAGTAAACGGGAGCGGGAAATCATGGTGCCAGTCTCGGGCGTCAGATGAGGCGAATATTGTTTACCGCCGTCCGGGCAGGCTCAAGGCGAATCGTAAAAATTAGCAACAATTTCATCAATTGCCACTTTCGTCACGCCAGAAGTTACCGCTCATCGGGCACTTCGGGGATAATGGCATCCGTAATGGCACTCACTGGTTGTAACAATCGGGCGCATCTCGCTCACAGGGAAATCGCGCTTAATATGTCGCGCCTTCCTATATAGCCATTCGAAATTTACAAAGAATTCATAAGAACGTTTCGGACTTCAGGATCCGAAAAACACTCCGCCAACACTCAGGGAAGAAGTCATGAAATCCCGCGTTCTGACGCTTGCCACGCTGTTCGTGGCAACCCAGCTGACCGGCTGTGCGGTATTCCGCAGCTACGACACCGAACTCAAGGAAACCAACCAGCACCTCAGCACCGGCAATGTCGACGCCGCGCTCGCGGTGCTGGAAAAGAACAACAAGGGCGAGGACAAGGACCTGCTCTACTGGTTCGAGAAAGGCGAGCTGCTGCGCTCCAAGGGCGACCTGAGCGGCAGCCAGACCGCCTGGCGCGAGGCCGATGGCCTGGTGTTCAAGTGGGAAGAGTCGGTCAAGCTCGACACCGCCAAGTACCTCAGCCAGTTCGGCAGCTACCTGATCAACGACAAGGTGCGCCGCTACGAAGGCTACGACTACGAAAAGGTCATGCTGACCACGCAGATGGCCCTCAACCTGCTCGCGCAGAACGATTTCGACGGCGCCCGCACCGAGATCAAGAAGACCCACGAGCGCGAGGCGGTGATCGCCGAACTGCGCGACAAGGAATACCTCAAGCGCGAGGAAGAGGCCGAGAAGGAAGGGGTCAAGACCGAGTACAAGGATCTCCAGGGCTACCCGGTCGCCGCTCTCGACGCACCGGAAGTGGTCAACCTGAAGAACAGCTACCAGAGCGCCTTCAGCCACTACCTGTCCGGCTATGTCTACGAGGCCCTCGGCGAACAGGGCCTGGCCGCGCCGGGCTATCGCAAGGCCGCCGAGCTGCTGCCCAACACCCCGCTGCTGGAGCAGGCCCTGCTCGACCTCGACAAGAGCGCGGAGAAACGCAAGAACAGCGACAGCGACGTGCTGATCGTGATCCAGAGCGGCCTGGCCCCGGCCCGCGACTCGGTGCGCATCCCGCTGCCGCTGATGATCAGCGGCAACCTGGTGATCACCCCGCTGTCGTTCCCGATCATCCGCGAGGATACCTCCACCGCGCACATCGGCCAGATCGGCCTGGACGACAAGGCACTCGACCTGACCGCGCTGAACAGCACCTCGGCCATGTCGCGCCGGGCGCTGCGCGACGACATGCCGGGCATCATCCTGCGCACCACCGTGCGCGCCGTGACCCGCGGCGTGGCCCAGAAGCAGATCAACGACACCAACCCGATGGCGGGCCTGGTGATGGGCATCGCCTCGGCCATCACCGAGGGCGCCGACACCCGCACCTGGCGTACCCTGCCCAACGAAACCCTGGTCACCCGCGTGCGCCTCGGCCAGGGCGAGCACCAGCTCAGCCTGCCGTCGAGCCTGGGTGGCAGCAAGATCGCAGTGAAGATCGAGCGGCCCTACCAGGTCGTCGCCCTGCGCGTGGTCGGCAACCAGGTCTACGCCGCCGGCCAGGCCGCCCATGTCGTCACCCCACCCGCGCCGGCAGCCGCCGTCGCCAGCCTCAAGTAAACGAAGGACTCGTCATGCGTTTCACAGTCACCCTCGCCCTCGCCGCCGCCCTGCTGGCCGGCTGCGCCACTCCGCCACCACCGGCGCCTGGCAGCGCCGCCAGCAAGGTGGCCGTCATGGGCAAGCTGAAGAACATCGAGACCGGCCCGATGCGCGTGGCCCGGGAAAACGGCTTCCTCACCGTCAAGGTCGCGCTGAACAACACCAGCAGCAGCAACAAGACCTTGCTGTACCGCTTCGCCTGGCTGGGCAACGACGGCTTCCCGGTGGCCGATGAAGAGAGCTGGAAGGCCCTGAGCCTGTACGGTTCGCAATCCACGGTGCTGCCAGCCATCGCGCCCGTGCCGCAAGCCACCGATTTCCGTCTCGAAGTCCAGTCCCAGTAATTTTCCCAGGAGTTTTCCATGAAGTTCGTCCAGATTTCCCTGCTCGCTGCCGTCGTTGCCCTGGCCAGCGGCTGCTCGTCCCCGTCGCCGGTACTGGGTGGCAAGAACATCAGCTACGGCGACAGCAAGGCCGTCGAGCTGGTGACCAACGAGTTCGGCTCCACCGACCTGCAGATGATCGCCGAGAGCATGACCCGCTCCCTGGCCCAGTCCGGCGTGCTGCAAGGCCGTCCGGTGGTGCAGGTCTACGACGTGAAGAACAAGACCAGCGAGTACATCGACACCCGCGAGATCACCACCTCGATCAAGACCCAGCTGATGAAGTCCGGTACCGCCCGCTTCGCCAGCGACAACAACCAGATGGACAGCCAGGTCGACCAGCTCAAGCTGCAGAACCAGAGCGGTCTGTACAAGAAGAGCACCATCGCCAAGACCGGCAACATGATCGCCGCCAAGTACCGCCTGGAAGGCTCGATCAGCTCCATCGTCAAGCGCAGCAGCGACTACAAGGACGTGTTCTACAAGTTCAGCCTGCAACTGGTCGACGTCGAGAGCGGCCTGGCCGAGTGGATGGACGAAAAAGAAATCCGCAAGACCACGGAGCGTTAAGCGATGCGCGCATGGATGGGTATCCTCGGCCTGGCCTGCGCCTTCGGCGTGCAGGCGGCCCCGAAAGTGGCAGTCACCGACCTCGCCTACCAGGAGCGTGTGGAGCAGTACATCCACATCGTTTCGGCGCAGAACAACGCGTCGGCGAGCCTGTACCACGCCAACAGTTCGTCCAGCTACAACGAGTTCGAGAGCAGCGAGAGCTACATCGAGCAGACCGAACTGCGCAAGTTCAGCGGTGACATCAAGGGCGAGATCCTCAAGTCCGGGATGTTCCAGCTGGTGCAGGGCACGCCGTACATCACCGGTGCCAAGACCGATGTCTACGACATCATCAAGCGCATCAAGGCCGGCGACTTCAAGGGCGCCGACTACGTGTTGTTCGGCACCCTGTCGGACATCGACTTCCAGCAGGACATCAACGCCATCGACAACACCGATGCCTACTCGGCGGTGCTGGGCCTGAGCCTGGTGGCGGACTTCAGCCTGATCAACACCCGCACCTACGAGATCACCTCGGCGTTCACCGCCATGGGCGAGGGGCAGGACACCAAGCTGGTGAAGAGCCGCGACCGCAAGGTCAGCCTGAACCGGCCGCGGGTGGTGCGCGAAGTGTCGAAGGAGCTGGGGATGGACGTAGCGCGGCAGATGGCCGAGCAACTGGGCGGTTCGGTGCCTGGACAGCACCAGGGGCAATACGCCCCGCGCAACAACCTGCCGCCGGATGAGCCGGCGCAGATCCTGCGCTGACAACAGCGATGGTTCGCTTCAAGCCCCTTGCCCTGAAAGGCCTGGGGCTTGAAGTCGGATCAGCAGCGACCCTCAGGCCACGTCGGCCTCAAGCCCTGCAGCCGCGAGATGACGCTCGCGCAGCAGAAGAAAGAGTGGCAACGCCAGCGAAGGTCCGACAACCAGCGCGGACAACGGCAACCAGAGCCGGGGCATAGCCAGCCTGCGACCTTCGACGATCACGAACACCACGACCACCAGGCCTGAAACCAGGACATCCGCCCAGGCGAATGCGGCGATGCGCTCGGCGCTTGCCTGCTGCAACAGCAGCGGGACGTCGAGGCTGTGCTCGGCAAGCCAGGGGATGAACTGCGAGAGCGGCAACGCCGTGCCCGCAAGGCAGAAAAGCATGTAGATGAGCTGCATGAGAACTCCTGTAGGGGCGGACCTGACGTCGTGTCAGTCAGGCCGAGCGTACGCCATGCAGGTGCTGGCTTGAAACAAAAAAGGCGACCTCCCGGGTCGCCTTTTTCCTTGCGCGTGGGTCAGACCGGCGCCCGGCGAATCGTCGCCAGCAGGGTCGCCGCGCCGAGGAACAGGCCGGCGAAGGTACGGTTCATGCGCCGCTGCTGCTTCGGCGTGCGCAGCAGGCGCAGCACCTTGGCCGCCAGGCCGGTGTAGCCGGCCATCACCAGCAGGTCGACACTGATCATGGTCACGGTGATCGCCACGTACTGCGGCAGCAGCGCCTCATGCGGGTTGATGAACTGCGGCAGCACCGCGAGCATGAACACCAGTGCCTTGGGGTTGCTGACGTTCACCAGGAATCCGCGGAACACCAGGCTCAACGGCTTGCCGATCGGCCGCACCGCGGAGTCGTCGGACAGGTCCGCCGGCAACGCCCGCCATTGCTTGACCGCGAGGTAGATCAGGTAGGCGACACCGAACCACTTGATGACCTGGAACGCCGTGGCGGACGCCGCCAGCACCGCGCCAACACCGGCGGCGATGATCGCGATCTGCAGGATCAGGCCCAGTTGCAGGCCCAGTGCATTCCAGTAACCGCGCCAGAAGCCGTACTGCAGGCCGCAGGACATCGAGGCGATGGCCCCGGCGCCCGGCGACAGGCTGATGACCCAACAGGCCGCGAAAAAGGCCAACCACGTTTCCAGCGACATCTCACACCTCGACCCAAGATTCTGTTCAAGGCTTCAACGCTAATCCGCCTGCAAGAAAATCACCACGAAATTTTTCAGGCACCGATCAACTGTCGCTGGATTTGCTCTCGCCGATCACCGGCAACACGTCGCTGCCGCGCCAGCGGCGCACGGATTTCTGGAAGAACTGGCTGTTCGGCACCTGCACCAGCGCGCCGCCGGTCTCGGGCATCTCCACCAGGGTGGTGAACAGCAGGTTGATCGCGGTGACCCGCCCCTTGATACCCGGCTTGTCGGTGGTGTCGACCAGCTCCACCACATCGCCGATGCGGAAAGGCCCGACGGTGAAGATCAGCACCGCGCACAGCAGGTTGGAGAGCACGCTCCAGATAGCGAAGAAGGCTACCGCCGCCACGGCGACGAAGCCCGACAACGCGGTCCACAGCACGGTGGCGGACACCCCGAGGCGCTCCAGTACGAACAGCACCGCGCTGCCCATGATCAGCCAGCGCAGGCCGCCGCGCAGCGGCATCATCAGTTGCGGCGGCAAGGGGTAGCGCTCGCCCAGGCTATGCAGGCTGCGCGCCACCAGACGCTGCAGGAGGAACGCCAGCACCAGGATCAGCAGGATCTGCAAACCGATCCAGAAAGGTCCGATCCACTCCACGGGCATGCCCTGTAGCAACGCCTCCATCAGGACAATGCCTCCAGCTCCGCCTGCATGTTCTCCAGCACTTCCAGCGCGACCATCCAGGCTTCTTCCAGCTCGGCCTCGCGGCTCTTGAGCTGGGCCTGGCGGGCCAGCAGGTCACGCAACTCGTCCTTGCGTGCCGCCTCGTAGACGCCGCTGTCGCCCAGGCTGGCCTCGACCTTGGCGAGGTCGGCGTGCAGCTTGTTCAGCTCGGCCTCGAGCTTCTCGGCCTGACGCTTGTGCGGCGCCAGTTGCTGGCGCAGGGCCGCGGCGGCCTGGCGCTGGGCTTTCTTGTCGGTCTTGTCCGGGTTGGCCGTCGCACTGCTGACCGGCGCATTGCGCTGGCGATAGTCCACCAGCCAGCGCGCGTAGTCGTCGAGGTCGCCGTCGAACGCTTCCATCTTGCCGTCGGCCACCAGGAGGAACTCGTCGGTGGTGCTCTTGAGCAGGTGCCGGTCGTGGGATACCACCACCACGGCGCCGCTGAATTCCTGCAGGGCCATGGTCAGCGCCAGGCGCATTTCCAGGTCGAGGTGGTTGGTCGGTTCGTCGAGCAGCAGCAGGTTCGGCCGCTCCCAGGCGATCAGCGCCAGGGCCAGGCGGGCCTTTTCGCCACCGGAGAAATTCACCACTGGCTCGTCGCAACGATCGCCGCGGAAATCGAAGCCACCGAGGAAGTCACGCAGGGTCTGCTCGCGCTCGGTCGGCGCCAGACGCTGCAGGTGCAGCAACGGGCTGGCCTTGCTGTCGAGGGAGTCGAGCTGGTGCTGGGCGAAATAGCCCACGGCGGTGTTCTCGCCACGGACCAGGCGCCCCGCCAGCGGCTGCAGCTCACCGGCAAGGTTCTTGATCAGGGTCGACTTACCCGCGCCGTTGGGGCCGAGCAGGCCGATTCGCGCGCCCGGTACCAACTGCAGCTTGATCTTTTCCAGCACGGTCTTGTCGCCATAGCCCAACCGGGCTTCGGAAAGGTCGAGCAGTGGGCTGGAGATCTTCTGCGACTCGCGGAAGACGAAGTCGAACGGCGAGTCGACGTGTGCCGCGGTCAGTTCCTCCATGCGCTCCAGGGCCTTGATCCGGCTCTGTGCCTGGCGGGCCTTGGTGGCCTGGGCCTTGAAGCGGGCAATGTACTTTTCCATGTGCGCGCGCTGGGCCTGTTGTTTCTCGTAGGCCTGCTGCTGCTGCGCCAGACGCTCGGCCCGGGCGCGCTCGAAGGCGGTGTAGCCACCGCGGTAGAGGGTCAGCTTGCACTGCTCGACGTGAGCGATGTGGTCGACCACGGCATCGAGGAAGTCACGGTCGTGGGAAATCAGCAGCAGGGTGCCCGGATAGCCCTTGAGCCAGTCTTCCAGCCAGAGGATCGCATCGAGGTCGAGGTGGTTGGTCGGTTCGTCGAGCAGCAGCAGGTCGGACGGACACATCAGTGCCTGCGCCAGGTTCAGGCGCATCCGCCAGCCACCGGAGAAGTCGCCGACACGGCGGTCCATCTGCTCGTTGCTGAAACCCAGGCCGGCCAGCAGCTTGCGCGCACGGGCATCGGCGGTATAGCCGTCGGCGCTGTCGAGTTCGATATGCAGGCGCGCCAGGGCGCTGTTGTCGTGGGCAGCCTCGGCGGCGGCAAGATCGGCCTGGACCTTGCGCAGACGGATATCGCCGTCGAGCACGTAGTCCACGGCCAGGCGGTCGAGGGTGTCGACCTCCTGGCGCATATGGGCGATACGCCAGTCGCCGGGCAACTGGCAGTCACCCGCATCCGGGGTGAGTTCGCCGCGCAGCAAGGCGAACAGGCTGGACTTGCCGGCGCCATTGGCACCGATCAAACCGGCTTTCTGGCCGGCGTGCAGGGTCAGCTCGGCGCCTTCTAGCAGGCGTTGCGGACCACGCTGTAAAGTGAGGTTCGAAAGTCTGATCATAATGGCCGCGGAGTCTACCAGCTTCGATGGCAACTGGCGCGAGTAGGACCATGCACACCGACCTGTGGGATTTCGCCATCGAGCTTTATGCCCGCCCCGGCGTTGAAACGGCCTGCCTGGCATTGCAGGCGCAGGGCGCGGATGTCTGCCTGCTGCTGTGCGCGGCCTGGCTGGATCAACGGGGCACGCAGGTCAGCGAAGAACGTCTCGGGCAGCTTCGGAACATGGCCAGTCCCTGGCAGTCCACGGTGGTTCAACCGCTTCGCGCGCTACGCCAGCAGTGGCGCGGGCACGCTGCGGGGGACCGGCAACTGGCGGCGTTGCGCGAACAGTTGAAGCGACTGGAACTGGATGCCGAACGCCTGCAACTGCAGCGCTTGCAGGTCATTTGCGAGGGTTGGCCGGACGGGGACGAGGCCCCGCCGGAGAGCTGGCTGACCCGGCTGGCGCCGGCAGCCTCCCGTGATCACGACGCGCTGCGAGTGCTGCGCGTCGCGGCGGGCACGACTCAGGACGCCGAAGACGGCGATTGAGTGCTGCTGGCGGGAGCGGCTGGAGCGGCGGATGCTGGCGCAGCAGCAGGCGCCGGAGCCGGCGTGGCGGCAGGGGTTGCAGCCGGTTTTGCAGCAGCAGGTTTGGCGGCTGGCTTGGCAGCAGCAGGCTTGGCGGGTGCCTTGGCGGCGGCAGGCTTGGCTGGCGCTTTGGCAACTGCCGGCTTGGCGGCCGGTTTGGCGGCGGCGGGTTTGGCCGCTGCCGGTTTCGCAGCGACAGGTTTGGCCGCAGGCTTGGCAGCGGCAGGCTTGGCGGCCGCGGCCGGTTTCGCGGCAGCGGGTTTGGTCGGTGCCTTGGCGGCAGCGGGTTTTGCTGCTGGCTTGGTGGCGGTGGCCGGTTTGGCGGCGGGTTTGGCAGCGGCAGTTTTAGCGACTGGCTTGGCCGGCGCTTTCGCCGCTACCGGCTTGGCGGCCGGCTTGGTAGCGGGTTTGGCCGCTGCGGTTTTGGCAGCCGGTTTGGCCGCTGCAGGTTTGGCGGCGGCCTTGGCTGGCGCCTTGGCAGCAGCCGCGACAGGCTTGGCTGGGGCTTTGGCAGCAACCACCTTGGCGGCGGGTTTTGCGGCGGCCGGCTTGGCAGCGGCTTTCGCCGGAGCCTTGGCAGCTGGTGCTTTGGCGGCAGGTTTCGCAGCCGGTTTGGCAGCGGCAGGTTTTGCCGGAGCACGGGAGGCCAGGGCCTTGCCCGCTGCTTCGCGAACTTTGCCTACGCCCTGGGCCAGCTTCAGACTTTCCTGGGCATCTTTCTTCAGTTGCGCGATATAAGAACGAGTCTGGGTCTGACGATCTTTCAACGACTCGAGTACGTCTTCCAGTTCAGCGACCACGCCCTTGGCTTTTTCCTGCGCCTTGGCTTTGCCGGCAGCCGCAACGTCCTGAAGTTTCAGGCGGGACTTGTGCAATTTTTCCTGAGCCTTGCCACGTTGTTTTTCCAACTTGGCGAGTAGTTTTTCCGCATCGGCCAGCGCTTGCGAGCAGGCATTCTCCAAATGCTCAAGCAGGCTGCCCGAGAGTTGTTGCAGCAGGTGCAACGGCGTGTTGACTGGCTTCTTGTTGGCCGACATGGCTTTCCTCCTGGCTGACGAAATTGCGGCTCATACTAGACCTGTGCTGCTATCGCCGCTAGGGCATGTTGACAGTAAAGAAGGCGCCGCGTTGCATGCCTGGGCAACGTTGTTGAAGCTGCAGCTCGGGACAAGTGTAGATGCTGTGTTACAAACCGCTGACAATTAACTAACTTGTCCCCGGCAACAGGCATAATCAAAAACCGCCGCAACTCTTCCTTCCACTTTCGGAGTCAGCCCGTGCCGCGTTATTTGTTGCTGTCGTTATTCTTCATGCTGCCCCCGGCTTTCGCGGAACAGGACAGCACACCATCGCAGCACGACCTGGCCTACAGCCTCGGCGCCAGCCTCGGCGAACGCCTGCGTGAAGAAGTGCCGGGCCTGCAGCTCCAGGCATTGATCGAAGGGCTGCAACAGGCCTATCAGAACAAGCCGCTGGCCCTGCCCCAGGCACGCATCGATGCCATCCTCGCCCAGCATGACCAGCAGGCCAACGACGCCGCCGCACAGTCCCATGTGGAGCAGGCGCTGGCGGCGGAGCGACGCTTCATCGCCAATGAGCGCGGACGCGCCGGTGTACGCGAACTGAGCGATGGCGTGCTGATGACCCAACTCACGGCCGGCAGCGGTGCCAGGCCGAAAGCGGACGGCAAGGTGAAGGTGCGTTACGTGGGGAAATTGCCGGACGGCACGGTGTTCGACCAGAACGACCAGGCACAATGGTTCAACCTGGACAGCGTGATTGCAGGATGGCAAGCGGCATTGCCGGAGATGGCCGCGGGCTCGAAGTACCGCCTGGTGATTCCCTCGGCCCAAGCCTACGGGGCCGATGGCGCGGGCGACCTGATCGCGCCCTATACACCACTGGTGTTCGAGATCGAATTGCTCGACGTTGCCGACTGAACCGCCGGCAACGTTGCGCTGGCCGCGTCAGACAGCGGCCGGCGCTTCTTCCTTGTGCGCGGTGTGGAGAACTTCGATCAGGCAGTCTTCCAGCTCGAAGCGCTCGCGCAACTGGCCGCCAAGCGTCTTCAACTCTTCGGCGAAACGCTCGTTGTCGGTGCACTGGCCCTTGCTGCAGTGGTCGTTGAACGCGAGGGCGCGTTCAGTGCTGACATCGATGCGCGGGTTGATCTGCTGCGCCAGTTCCAGCCCGCCATCGTCGCCGAAGGCCTTGGCTTCACTGATCAGTTGCTCGCAGATTTCGAAGTGCCAGGCCGAAACATAATCCACGAGAATCTCGCAGAAGCGGCCGTTCAATGATTTGTCGGCAAATGCCGGTTTGGCATCGCGCAACTCGCGGAACGCAGTTACCAGCTCTTCACGCTCCTGCAGCCAGCGGTCAATGAGCTTGTGAACCCCACCCCAGCGTTCCTGAGCATTCTGACAACTCTCTAACATGGCGGTCTCATCCCTTTTGGGTCGTTCCCCTGCGCCCTGTATCGCAAACCGCGATACACAAGGAAGTTACGGCAGAACGGCAGTGAGCAGCAGTGTTTTCGATGATGCGTGGAGGGGAGATTATTCCCGCACGCCCTGGGCATCAAGGTACGCAGGCGACTAGTTTCATACAAGCGTTTAATCCTGCGACGCATCGCCGCCGGTCGTTTCAAACACCAGCGGACACCCTTTCATGACCCCGGCAAATCCCCCAGGTTCAGCTGACGTCTAGGCATCAGGCGAAACAGCATCATCAGGGCCAGGCCGAGAAATGCCAGCAGGCTCCACTCCGGCACGCTGAGGCTGAGAAAGCTCCAGGTGATCGGCACGCAATCGGCCGACCCCAGCAGCATGCTTTCCAGCCATTGCGCAGGCGTTCCCTGTTGCAGCAGGTGTGCCATGGAATGCAGGTCGGGTACCTCAGGGGACAGGGACAGGCCCTGCAGCCAGACGTGCCGCGCGGCGAGCAGCGCGCCGAACGACGCCAGGGCCAGGCAGAGCCAGCGATGGAAGCGCACGCTACCGCGCAAGGCCAGTTGAACCATGGCGGCCAGGCAGGTCAGCGAGAACGCACCCAGCACCAGCCGTTGCCCTTGGCATAACGGGCAGGCGAGCAGACCCAGGCCGTATTCCAGGTAGAAGGAACCCGCCAGGACCAGGAAGGACGCCAGTAACGCCGGGAAGAAGATTGAACGCAGACAGGCCAACGGCATGGCAGAACCAGGGCAGGAAGACATTTGGCAACGGTAGAGGAAAGGGCCCTGTTGTTTCAAGAAGCAACCAACAGGACAAGTCGCTGATTTTTATTGGAAACTTCGCTGAACGTGGTAGGAAATTTCCACAAAAATGCGCAGGAAAAATCTTTGGAGGGAATCGCGGACCGACCCTTGCGGTCGGCCCGCGAGCGCTCTCAGGCCCGAGCCTGATCAGGCAACGGCAGGGCCAGCAGACGTTCGTCGAGCAGTCCGAGGCCTTCCTGGAACAACAGGTTGCTCCGCTCGTTCTCGCCCAGGCTGGCCAGCAGGCGTGCCAGCTCGGCACAGGCTTCCGGGTTGCGTTGCAGGCGCAGGCTGCTTTCGAGGTAATCGCGCGCCTTGCCCCACAAGCGGTTCTGCAGGCTCAGGCGCCCCAGGGTAAGCAGCAGGCTCGGGTCGTCAGGATGGGTCTTGAGCCAGCCTTCGGCGGTCTGCAACTGCTTGGCCGGATCGCTGCCCCGCACCAGGCCGTAGAGACGTGCCAGGTGGCTCTCGTAATCGCGTTTGAGGGCAGTGCGAAGCACTTCCTCCGCCTCGCCTTCCGCCCCGAGCTGGCGCAGTTGCTCGGCGTAGGCCAGGACCAGTTGCGGCTCCTGGCGCTGGGCGTTGGTCAGTTGCTGCCAGGCACGTTCCAGCGATTGGCGGGCGGCCTGGCCGTCCTCTTCGCGCTGTACCGCCAGGGACAGGTTCTGCCCCCAGGCGCGACGCTCCAGTTCGCTCAGTTCCTTTGCCGACAGCACCTTGTCCTTGCGCAGCTCCGGCATCAGGCGGATCAGCGCCGACCAGTCGCCCCGCTGCTGATACAGACGCTGCAACTGGCGCAGCACCTGGGCATTGTGCGGGTGGCGCTCGTGCATCGCCTGCAGGGTTTCCAGCGCGGCATCGGTGTCGCCGCGATCGACCTGCAACTGCGCATGGGTCAGGGCGATCGCCAGCTCTGCCTGTGGCTGGCGCTCCAGCGCGCGCTCGAGCAGGTTGTCGCTGTCCTCGCTGCGCCCCAGTTCGTTGGCTGCCCGGGCTGCGCCGAGGTAATAGAGCAGCGGCTGGCGCTCGGCTTCGGCCGCCCGATGCAGATGACGCTGGGCACTGGCCCAGCGACCTTCGGCGAGGTCGAGCTGGCCCTGCTCGATCGCCAGGCGGGTACGCCGGCCACGGTTGCGCCGCGACCAGGGATTGACCACGCCGGTGGAGGTCAGCACCAGGCCGATCAGCACCTTGATCAGCCAGAGCAGGAGGACGACAGCCACCAGCAGGCCCAGGGTGGCCCACAGGCTGGATTCGTAGCGGAAGCTGTCGTAGGCGATCAGCACGTAGCCACTGTGCCGAGCCACGGCGATACCCAGCAAGGTGGCGACGACGATCGCCACGACCGCCAGGAGATAGGCTCGTTTCATGGCGTGGCCCCCTCGGTTTTCTCACCCGGCTGGCGCAGCGCCGCTTCCTCGGCGGGCAGGTGCCGGCGCTCGAGATAGGCCTGCACGGCGGCCAGGCTTTCGGCGAGGTCCGGGGTGACCACGGTCACCGGTTCCTTCACCAGGACGCTGAGCTGCTCCAGCATCGCCCGTCCCTGCTCGTTGTCCTTGTTGAAGTTGCCCAGCAGCACGCTGCGCGCTTCGTCGATGGCCTGGGTATAGACCTTGGCCTCGCCGTTCAGCGCGGCCCACTGCGCCTGCTCCAGGGCCAGGCTGAGCGCCAGGCGGACCTGACTCAGGGCCTGGCCGGCGAGCAGCGGCTTGACGTTCTTGTCGGCGTTGAAATCGACGCGGAAGTAGCGCGAGATCTGCTCCCACCACTGCGACCAGCGACTCGCACCGTCGCCATCGGCCGTCAGGCCGAACAGGGAGTCGCCGTCGTTCTTGAACTCCGGCGCCAGCACGTTCAACTGCACCACCTGCTCACGCAGCGCGGCGAGCTTGAGGAATAGTCCGGTACGGTCCGGCTGCTGCACGCTGTTCAGCGCTGCGAGGCTGCGGGCCAGTTGCTCGCGAGCGGCGAAGGACGCCGGATCGCTCTGCTCGCGCAGGATCTGGTCGGCGCCTTCCACCAGCGCGCGGGCACTGACGATATCCTGCAACGCCGACAGACGCAGGCTGGCGAGACGCAGCAGGTGCTCCGCCTCGGCCAGGCGCCAGTCCTTGCGGCTGGCCCCGAGCACGGTTTCCAGACGCTGGCTCAGGCGTTGCTGGTCGCCCTGCAGTTGCGCCACCAGGCGGCGACGGTCTTCCAGCTCGCTGGCGGGCGGCAGGCTGCCCAGTTGCGCCGAGAGCTGCTGGTCGCGGGCCTGCAGGGCTTCGGTGGCCGCGTTCAGCTGACGCACCTGCTCGACCTGATCCTGATTGACCTGCTGCAGGTAGCGCACCTGCCAGAGCCCCCAGCCACCCGCCGCGACGCCGGCGGCGCCAAGCAGCAGGGCGAGGATCGCCAGGCCGTTGCCAGAGCGCCCCGATGACGCCGGCGCGGGGTTCGTCGAAGCCTCGGATGTCGTTGCTTGATCTTCGTTGGGCAAGGCTGTTTCGCTCACGTATCCATCCTTTGTGTTAAGGCGCGTCGCCTCAGCTTAGCGCCTCAGGAAGCGGGCGCAGGGGTTTCCTGCAACGCCGCCAGCAAAGCCGCGGCACTGGCGCCACGGCAATCCACCACATTCTGCGCGCCGGCCTGGCGGGCGATTTCCGCCACCCGCGGGCTCGGCACGAACAAGGGCAACCGCGCCAGGCGCGGCCAGTCCTGCGCGGCCAGCCGGCGCAGGTGTTCGAAGCCCTGCCCACTGCTGACCACCAGGCCGTTCAGGCGTTCCGCCTCGATTCGCTGCGGCAGGGCCTTGGCAGGGTAGTCCGGCAGGCGTCGACGGTACAGCGGCAGATAGTCGACATGCGCACCTTGCGCGGTCAACTGCCCCGCCAGCAGCTCCCGACCCTCTTCGCCGCGCATGATCAGCACCCGTGGTGCTGCGCCTGCCAGCACCGCCTGCAGTTCGGGCAGGCGCAGCAGCGCTTCGCTGTCGTCGCCCGCCGCGGGAAAACGAACCGGCAGTCCCGCGTCTTCGAGCACTGCGGCGGTGCCCGCCCCCACGGTGAACCATGCCAGGTCCGGCAGTTGCGACCAGTACTCGGCAAGCAGGTCCAGGCCCAGCCTGGCCGCCGGCTTGCTGACCACGATAACCGCGCCGTAAGCGTCGAGATTGCGCGCCAGCGCCCGATGCTTCTCCGAAACCGCCAGTGGCTCGATGTCCAGCAGGGGCATGCAACTGCCATGCACACCCGCCTCGCCAAGGGTCGCGGCCATTGCCGCGCAGTCCTCGGCCGGGCGGGTCAGCAGCAGTCGCCAGGCGGTCACGGGTGACCGGCCTCGCCATAGACGGCCTTGAGAATGTCACCGGCGCCCTGGGCCAGCAGCGCTTCGGCCACCTGCACGCCGAGGGTCTCGGCGGCGCCACGCGGTGCGCGGGCATCGGCCGTGAGCAGCGCGCCACCGGCCGGTTCGCCAACCAGGCCGCGCAGCCACAGTTGATCGCCTTCGAGCACGGCGTAGCAGGCGATCGGCACCTGGCAGCCACCATTGAGGTGCTTGTTCAGCGCGCGCTCGGCCCGGACCCGGTCGGCAGTGTCGGCATGGTGCAGCGGCGCCAGCAAGGCGTGGATCTCGCGGTCGGCACTGCGGCATTCGATGCCCACCGCACCCTGGCCGCCGGCCGGCAGGCTGTCGTCGACGCTGATGGTGGCGGTGATGCGGTCTTCGAAGCCCAGGCGGATCAGGCCGGCGGCGGCGAGGATGATGGCGTCGTACTCGCCGGCATCCAGCTTGGCCAGGCGGGTGTTGACGTTGCCGCGCAGGAAGCGGATTTCCAGGTCCGGACGGCGCGCCAGCAACTGGGCCTGGCGACGCAGGCTGGAGGTGCCGACGATGCTGCCGGCCGGCAGGGCGTCGAGACTGGGGAAGGTATTGGAGACGAAGGCATCGCGCGGGTCTTCACGCTCGCAGATGCAGAAGAGGCCAAGGCCTTCGGGGAAATCCATCGGCACATCCTTCATCGAATGCACGGCGATATCGGCTTCCTGCTCGAGCAGCGCGGTTTCCAGTTCCTTGACGAACAGGCCCTTGCCACCGATTTTCGACAGCGGCGAATCGAGCAGTTTGTCACCGCGGCTGACCATCGGGACCAGGGTCACGCTCAACCCCGGGTGCGCCTGTTCCAGGCGAGCTTTGACATATTCGGCCTGCCACAGGGCAAGGGCGCTTTTGCGGGTGGCAATGCGGATTTCGCGAGTGGACATGGAAGGATCCGTACCAGAAAGATTCGCCGGATCATAACAGTTCCGTCAAAACCTCTCGCAGATCCATGTCAGCAAAGCAGCCGGCTGAAAAATGACCCTCCCTGGTCGCGACCCCGTCCATCCCCGCCCTAAAGCTGCTGCATCATCTTTCTCACGCCCGCGACATGCCGGCGGCTGACGATCAGGGCATCGCCATTCAGCCCCTTGAGGAACAACTGAAAATGCCCGAGAGGCGTGCGCTGCAGGCGCTCGATGCGGTCGCGGGCCACCAGGGCATTGCGGTGGATGCGCACGAAGCGCTCGCCGAACTCGTCTTCCAGGGCCTTGAGCGGCTCGTCCAGAAGCACCTCGCCGCCCTCGTGGCGCAAGGTGACGTACTTGTGGTCGGCGATGAAATAGATCACCCGGTCCACCGGCACCAGCTCGATGCCCTTGCGGGTCCGTGCACTGATATGGCTGCGCGGGCCGCTGCCGCTGTCCGCGGCCGGACGGGTCAGGGCGGCCAGTTGCGCGCGATTGGGGCGCTCGGCCTTGCGCAGGGCGCTGTGCAGGTCTTCGCCCTGGACCGGCTTGAGCACGTAGCTCAGCGCGCTTTCCTCGAAGGCCTGGCGGGTGAATTCGTCGTCGGTGCTGCAGAACACCACGGCAGGCGGGGCTTCGCGTTCGCAGAGACGGGCCGCGACCTGCAGGCCGTCCATGCCGGGCATGCGGGTGTCGAGCAGGACCACGTCGGGTTTGTGGGCGTCGATCAGCGCCAGAGCCTCTTCGCCGTTGGTGGCGCTGGGCTCCAGCACGGTATAGCCCTCCAGGTCGCCGAGCAGACGGCTCAGGCGTTCACGGGCTTGGGGTTCGTCATCAACGATCAGGACATTCATATTGCGCTGGATTCCTGCGTGAGTCTCGCACAAGACTGATGTGGACAATCACGGTGACGGCCGTCACGGCGATCCACGCTCAGACTCGCACGATGGCTAAAGATTCACTGGTCGACAGCAAACAATGCCGATCCTCTGTCCAACTGTAGACGGTTGCCGCAACACTGCCGTTCAATCGTTGAATATCACGCACACCCGCGACACAAACCCGCATTCAGGCCGACCGCCGAGCCCCGACGGGCCCGGCAACCCTGTTATCATCTGCCGCACTTTTTTCCCGTTCACGCCTTCAACGAGCGAATCCATGAGCACTGACAAGACCAACCAGTCCTGGGGCGGCCGCTTCAGTGAGCCCGTCGACGCCTTCGTCGCCCGCTTCACCGCCTCCGTCACCTTCGACCAGCGCCTGTACCGCCACGACATCATGGGTTCGATCGCCCACGCCACCATGCTGGCGAAGGTCGGCGTGCTCACCGACGCCGAGCGCGACAGCATCATCGACGGCCTGAAGACCATCCAGGGCGAGATCGAGGCCGGCAACTTCGACTGGCGCGTCGACCTCGAAGACGTGCACATGAACATCGAGGCACGCCTGACCGACCGCATCGGCATCACCGGCAAGAAGCTGCACACCGGGCGCAGCCGCAACGACCAGGTGGCCACCGACATCCGCCTGTGGCTGCGCGACGAGATCGACCTGATCCTCGGCGAGATCACCCGCCTGCAGCAGGGCCTGCTGGAACAGGCCGAGCGCGAGGCGGAAACCGTCATGCCCGGCTTCACCCACCTGCAGACCGCCCAGCCCGTGACCTTCGGCCACCACCTGCTGGCCTGGTTCGAGATGCTCAGCCGCGACTACGAGCGCCTGGTCGACTGCCGCAAGCGCACCAACCGCATGCCCCTGGGCAGCGCCGCCCTGGCCGGCACCACCTACCCGATCGACCGCGAGCTGACCTGCCAACTGCTGGGCTTCGAAGCCGTGGCCGGCAACTCGCTGGACGGCGTCTCCGACCGTGACTTCGCCATCGAATTCTGCGCCGCCGCCAGCGTGGCGATGATGCACCTGTCGCGCTTCTCCGAGGAGCTGGTGCTGTGGACCAGCGCGCAGTTCCAGTTCATCGACCTGCCCGATCGCTTCTGCACCGGCAGCTCGATCATGCCGCAGAAGAAGAACCCGGACGTGCCGGAGCTGGTACGCGGCAAGACCGGCCGTGTGTTCGGCGCCCTGACCGGCCTGCTGACCCTGATGAAAGGCCAGCCGCTGGCCTACAACAAGGACAACCAGGAAGACAAGGAACCGCTGTTCGACGCCGCCGACACCCTGCGCGACTCGCTGCGTGCCTTCGCCGACATGATCCCGGCGATCAAGCCGCGTCACGCGGTGATGCGCGAGGCGGCCCTGCGCGGCTTCTCCACCGCCACCGACCTGGCCGACTACCTGGTACGCCGTGGCCTGCCGTTCCGTGACTGCCACGAGATCGTCGGTCACGCGGTGAAATATGGCGTGGAAAGCGGCAAGGACCTGGCCGAGATGAGCCTCGACGAACTGCGTCAGTTCAGCGACCAGATCGAGCAGGACGTGTTCGCCGTGCTGACCCTGGAAGGTTCGGTCAACGCCCGCAACCATATCGGCGGTACCGCTCCGGCGCAGGTTCGCGCCGCCGTGGCCCGCGGCAAGGCCCTGCTGGCCAGCCGCTGAGCCCTCGAAGCTGACACTGCCCCTTGTGGGAGCTGGCTTGCCAGCGATAGCTATGGTGGATTCACTACAGTCATCGCTGGCAAGCCAGCTCCCACAGGGTCCGTGCCAGGTCTGAAGCCTTTCCTTATTGCTGGCTGCGCGCCTTGACCACCTTCTCCAGGAAGGTCGGGAACTGCGCCGCCTTGGCTTCGTTGATCGCCACCACGTGCGGGTTCTGCCCGATCAGTTCCAGCAGCGCCTGGGCCTGCGGGAAGTCTTCCAGCACATCCACACCGTATACCTTCTTGCCGACGCCCCGCGCCAGGTCGACGCTGAAGGCGAAGTACAGATCCGCCACGGTCAGGCTCTCTCCCGCGACATAGGGGCTGAACGACCCTGCGCGCCTGAGGGCGGCCAGGCCGGCCTGGAGTTCCGTCCAGGCCTTGCTCTTGATGTCTTCCGGCACTGCGGCGCCGAAGAACGCCTGCGGGTACAGGGCGCGGGCAGTGAGTTCGATGTACAGCTCGATTTCCTTGGCCAGTTCCCAGACCTTGGCCCGGGCGAACGGATCGGCCGGCAGCAGCGGCTTGCCGCCCTGGGTCTGCTCGATGTAGTCGAGGATCACCGCAGTCTCGCTGAGGAAACCGTGCTCGGTCTCCAGCACCGGCACCTTGCCGCGCGGGCTGATCTTCAGCGACGCCTCGACCTGTCCGCCGAAGAACAGCACTTCCTCGAACGGCAGGCCTTTTTCCAGCAGCGCCAGTTTGACCATGTTGTAGTAGTTGCTGACCGCGAATCCATGAAGCTTGAGCATGTGGAACAGCCTCCAGGCCTTGAGGGGTTGGCCGGGCTGTTATAGCCGCAATGCCGGGAACTGACCAGCATCATGCGGGCGACAGATAGCCCGGCATTGCCGCCGAGGTCGTGGCACACTGGCTGCCTTGTCCACAGGAGCACGCCATGAGCGACCACGATATCGACCACGACGACGAAGAGGCCTTCACCGAATCGACCCTGACCCAGGCCATCGAGAACCAGATCGAAAGCGGCGAGCCAGCGGCGGCCAAGGCGGCCTTCAACAAGCTGACCCTGGTCGGCTACGAGCGCGAGGACATCCTCAACCTGATGGCCCACGTGCTGGCGGTCGAGATCGACGCCATGCTCGACGAAGACCGTCCGTTCGATACCGAGTGGTACGAGACCGCATTGCGCGCCCTGCCCGAACTGCCGCCAGAGAAGGAATAAGGCAAACCCGGGCAAGGTGGCTACACTGCAAGTCCAGGCATCCGCAGAGGTGCCGCCCTCCTTTTCTTGAAGTCCGGAGTACCTATGTCGTTCACCCCCGAGCTGGTTGCCGAACTGGAAATTCTCGCGCTGTTCAACCTCGACAGCACCCAGGAAGGACTGAAGGTCCACACCACTGCCGCGCCCCAGGCCATCGCTGCGGCCAAGCGCCTGCATGAAAAACAGCTGATCACCCAGCCCGATGGCGGCTACCTGACCAGCCTGGGCATCGATGCCGCCCAGGCCACCCAGCAGCTGCTGACCATCCTCAACGTCTCCGAAACCGCCTGATCCGCTACGCCAGCGGCAAGCCCGAGGCCGAGTGCAACGGGCTTGCCACGACAGATTCGGTGGCGCCGACCAACGGCGCTGGAAAAATGGCGTCAAAAATCAAATAGCGCTTATCGCTTCGCTGTGACTGCGGCTAAACTCGCCGTGCCTCCATGACGGCCGGTTTAAGCTCGCGATGAATCTTCCTCACGAAATCCGCCCTGACCTCGACCAGGGTATCGACCGCAAGGTCCTCAACCAGTTGCGCAAGCGCTTCCTGGACCTCAACCAGGGCCGTCTGGCCCGCGCCATGGAAGGGTTGTCCAGTCGCCAGCAACAGGTCCTGACCCTGCTGCCGCTGTTTTTCCACGTCAATCATCCGCTGCTGCCCGGCTATGTCTCCGGCAACACGCCCGCCGGCGTCTCCGCCTATGAGCCCAGCCCCCTGGCCCTGGCCGAAGCCCAGCGCCTGACCCGGTCGTTTTCCTACAAGGCGAAACGCGGCGACAGCCTGCTGCCGATCCACGGCCTGTTCCTCATGGGCAGCCTGGGCACCCTGGCCCAGGCGGAACAGAGCGACATGGACATCTGGGTCTGCCACGCCGCCGATCTCGGCGAGGTCGCGCTGGCCGAGCTGCGCAAGAAGTGCCAGCTGCTGGAAGCCTGGGCCGCCAGCCAGGGCGCCGAGGCGCACCTGTTCCTGATCGAACCGCGGCAGTTCGTCACCGGCGAGCGCGACAGCCGCCTCAGCTCGGACGACTGCGGCACCACCCAGCACTACCTGCTGCTGGACGAGTTCTACCGCACCGCGATCTGGCTGGCCGGGCGCACGCCGCTGTGGTGGCTGGTGCCGGTGTACGAGGAAGACAACTACGCGCATTACACCAAGACCCTGCTGTCCAAGCGCTTCGTGCGCTGCGACGAGGTCCTCGACCTTGGCCATCTGGCCCACATCCCGCCCGGGGAGTTCGTCGGCGCCGGCCTGTGGCAACTGTTCAAGGGCATCGAGTCGCCCTACAAGTCGGTGCTCAAGCTGCTGCTGACCGAGGTCTACGCCAGCGAGCACCCGGACGTGCGCTGCCTGAGCCTGCATTTCAAGCAGGCGGTGTTCGCCAACGTCCTCGATATCGACGAGCTGGACCCGTACATGATGGTCTACCGGCGCATCGAGCAATACCTGCAGCGGCGCAATGAAACCCAGCGCCTGGAGCTGGTGCGGCGCAGCCTCTATCTCAAGGTCAACCGCAAGATCAGTCAGTTGGCCCGGCAGAAGCCGAACTGGCAGTGCGAGCTGCTGGAGCGCCTGGCCCATGAGTGGGGCTGGGATGAGCGCCAACTGGCCCTGCTCGACAGCCGTAGCCAGTGGAAGGTGCGCCAGGTGGCCGCCGAGCGCCGCGTGCTGGTGTCGGAGCTGAACCACAGCTATCGCTTCCTCGACCAGTTCGCGCGCAACCTTGGCGCCACCGCACGCATCGACCAGCGCGACCTGAACATCCTCGGCCGTCGCCTGTACGCCGCCTTCGAGCGCCGCGCCGGCAAGGTCGAGTTCGTCAACCCGGGCGTCGCCCCGGACCTGGCGGAAGACACCCTGACCCTGGTCCAGTCACCCGACCGCAAGGAGCCGGGCCAGAGCCACTGGGGCCTGTACAACGGCAACCTGGGCGCCCACGAGTGGGAGCACTTCACGCCGATCAAGCGCACCCGCGACCTCCTCGACCTGCTGGCCTGGGCGCACCGCAACGGCGTGATCGACAGCGCCACGCGCCTGGCCCTGCACCCGGGCAGCAGCGACCTGAGCGAGTACGAGCTGTTCCACCTGATGGGCAGCCTGCAGCAGACCGTGACGCTGCCGCTGAGCACGGTCAGCGACGCGCGCCTGCTGCGCCCGAGCGTGGCCGACGAGGTGCTGCTGCTGGTCAACGTCGGCGTCGACCCGCTGCGTCATCACCGCGACCTGAACATCCTGATGACCACCGAGCGCACCGACTCGCTGAGCTACGCCGGGGTGCGCGAGAACCTGGTGCTGACGCTGGACCAGGTCACCCTCAACAGCTGGAACGAAGTGCAGGTGCTGCGCTACGACGGCGAGCACGCGCTGCTGCGCTGCGTGCGCGACTACCTCAACAGCCTCGACAACGGCGCCGTGGACGGCTCGCATCGACCCCGCCTGCGGGTGCGCAGCTTCTGCCACAACCGCGCCATGGCCATCGCCCAGCGGGTCGAGGAGGTCTTCACCACCGCCCAGGCCCTGTACGACCAGCGCCTGGAACACCGCTATCTGATCCAGGTGCAGCAGCACACCCACGTCCTGGAGCTGTACGGCAGCGGGGTCAACCTGGTGTCGCTGGAAAGCCAGGCCGCCCTGCTGGCCTATCTCGGCGAGGAGCGCAATGCCTACAGCCCGCTGGCGCTGGACGCCAACGTGCTGGAGGAACACGATCTGGCGCTGGTCCTGCCCATGGGCCAGCCGCAGTGCCTGCAGGTGTTCTATCGGGTGCAGGACAGCTGGGCGGACGTCTACGTGCTGGATGAATACAACGCCCTGTGGCAGCAGCGCCTGCCGTTCCATGACGAAAGCAGCCTGTTGCTGCCCCTGCAGCGCTTCCTCCAGGCCGTGGTGTTCCGCCGCAACGCGCGCCTGCCGATGGACGAACAGCAGGCCCATACGCTGGACACCCTGTATTACCGGCTGCTGCCCTCGGGAACCGGGCGGGCCCGGCATGTCGAGCCCTGGCAGGCGCCGGAGCTGGCCCTGGACCTGCCCTACTACGAGGTTCAGGCGATCATCCAGGCGGCGGCGGACGAGGCGTTGCACGTCACCCTGTATTGCAACCAGAAGGAGTTTTCCGAGCTCGACCACGGCGACCAGCTGTATGCCGTGGTCGCCCGCGAGATTATCGAGCAGCGTCGCGATGCCCAGCGCTATCGCTGCTACATCACCGACCTCGATCTCTCCGACCTGCTCGCCGATGGCCAGGGCTCGGCCATTCTCTACCTGCGCTACAAGCAGGACCTGGAGCGAGTGCTGAACCAGGCCCTGGCGGCGGTGTGATCAGAGGTCGAAGTCGCCCGCCGCTTCCGGCTGGTATTCGACTTCCAGCAGCTTGAGCTTGAGGGTCTTGCCGCCCGGCGCCGGCCAGTCGATCTGCTCGCCCACCGACAGGCCGAGCAGCGCGCAGCCGATCGGCGCGAGGATCGACACGTTGCCTTCCTTGCCGGCGTCCTGCGGGTAGACCAGGGTCAGGTGGTAGTCCTTGCCGCTGGCTTCCTCGCGGCAGTGCACGCGGGAATTCATGGTCACCACCCCGGCGGGTATCTCATCGTGGCCGACCACCTGCCCGGCGCGGTCCAGCTCGCCCTGCAGGGCCAGCACACCCGGGGTGTTTTCATCGAGGCTGTCGATCAGGCGCTCGAGACGCTGCACGTCCAATCGGGTGAGGGTGAGGGAAGGCGTGGTGCTCATGATCCTGTCAGACTCCTTTTGGCAGATCGCATAAAGCAAAACCCCGCCCAAGGGCGGGGTTTTCGAATGTTCGGCGTTGGCCGAGATGAGGCTGACACTATCACAGCCGGGCGATTTCACAAGGCCCTGCGGCTTCAGCCGCCGGCCGCCGCCACCCGCCGCACACCGGCCTCGGCGCAGATCTCCCGGCGCCGCTGATCGTCCGCCGAGCGCCACTGGCGGATGTCCTCGACGTGCCGGAAACAGCCGATGCACACCCGCGCCTCGTCCAGGCGGCAGGTGCCGATGCACGGCGACGGCACGGCCGGACTGACGTTGCTGTACAGCGGCTTGGGCGGCCGGACTTCGCTGGCCACCTCAGATCTCTTCGAAATCGAGTTTTTCGCCGGCGCGTTCCCAGACGATGCGTTCCAGCATCTCGCCGAGCAGTTCCTCGGTCTTCTCGCAGGTCCACTTGCCGCTTTCTTCGTCGTAGTCGAAGTGGAAGCCACCGGAACGGTCGGCCAGCCACAACTGGCGCAGCGGCTCCTGGCGACTGAAGATCAGCTGGGCGCCGTTGTCGAACTTCACGGTCAGCACGCCGGCCGAGTTTTCCATGTCCAGGTCCAGGTCGCTCTCATCGAACAGGTCTTCCAGTGCCTGTTGGGTCGCGTCTACCAGGTCGTGAAAACGCGCTTCGCTCAAACTCATTGCAGGAACCTCGAAAAATGTCTGCTCATCACGCAAGCCGGGCACGATACGAGCGCTGCGCCGCGATTGCAAAGACAAACGCCACGCACCGAGCGCACCGCCCGACGGCTGGCCGGCTGCATAGGCAAGGCGCCGGGGGCTCGGTATACTCCGGCGCAATACTGCTTGAATCAAAGGATTTCGCCAATGAAGCGCCTGATTTCCTCCCTCGCGGCGCTCGTCGCGATTGCCTGCCTCGTCTCCGCCTGCGGCCAGAAAGGCCCACTGTACCTTCCTGATGACAGCAAGGACGGCAAGAAGTCGCAATCGCACCAGCACCAGTAAGGGATTCCGATGGACGCTTTCAACTACCGCGACGGCGAGCTGTTCGCGGAAGGTGTGGGCCTGTCGGCGATCGCCGAACGTTTCGGCACCCCGACCTACGTGTATTCCCGGGCCCATATCGAGGCCCAGTACCGTAGCTATGCCGACGCCCTGCACGGCACCTCGCACCTGGTCTGCTTCGCGGTCAAGGCCAACTCCAACCTCGGCGTGCTGAACGTCCTGGCGCGTCTCGGCGCGGGCTTCGACATCGTTTCCGGCGGCGAGCTGGAGCGTGTCCTGGCCGCCGGTGGCCGCGCCGATCGCGTGGTCTTCTCCGGCGTCGGCAAGACCCGCGCGGACATGCGCCGCGCCCTCGAGGTCGGCGTGCACTGCTTCAACGTCGAGTCCACCGAGGAGCTGGAGCGCCTGCAGCAGGTCGCCGCCGAGATGGGCGTGCGTGCCCCGGTGTCGCTGCGGGTCAACCCGGACGTCGATGCCGGCACCCACCCCTACATCTCCACCGGCCTGAAAGAGAACAAGTTCGGCATCGCCATCGCCGATGCCGAAGAGGTCTACATCCGCGCCGCGCAGTTGCCGAACCTGGAAGTGATCGGCGTCGATTGCCACATCGGTTCCCAGCTGACCTCGCTGGAGCCGTTCCTCGACGCCCTCGACCGCATCCTGATGCTGGTCGACCGCCTCGGCGACTGCGGCATCCTGCTCGACCACCTCGACCTGGGCGGCGGTCTCGGCGTGCGCTACCGCGACGAGGAGCCGCCATTGGCCGGCGACTACATCCAGGCCGTGCGCGAGCGCCTGGGCGACCGCGACCTGACCCTGGTGTTCGAGCCGGGCCGGCATGTCGTGGCCAACGCCGGCGTGCTGCTGACCCGCGTGGAATACCTCAAGCACACCGAGCACAAGGATTTCGCCATCGTCGACGCGGCGATGAACGACCTGATCCGTCCGGCCCTGTACCAGGCCTGGATGGACGTCAGCGCCGTGCAACCGCGTGACGGCGAGGCGCGCACCTACGACGTGGTGGGCCCGATCTGCGAGACCGGCGACTTCCTGGCCAAGGAGCGCACCCTGAACCTGGCCGAAGGCGACCTGCTGGCCGTTCGCTCCGCGGGCGCCTATGGTTTCGTCATGAGCTCCAACTACAACACCCGTGGCCGCAGCGCCGAAGTGCTGGTCGATGGCGACCAGGCGTTCGAAGTGCGCCGCCGCGAGACCGTAGCCGAGCTGTTCGCCGGCGAAAGCCTGCTGCCGGAGTGACACGATGCTTTTGCGTTTTACCAAGATGCACGGCCTGGGCAACGACTTCATGGTCCTCGACCTGGTCAGCCAGCACGCGCACATCCAGCCCAAGCACGCCAAGGCGTGGGGCGACCGGCATACCGGGATCGGCTTCGACCAGTTGCTGATCGTCGAGGCACCGAGCAATCCGGAGGTGGATTTCCGCTACCGGATCTTCAACGCCGACGGCTCCGAAGTGGAGCAATGCGGCAACGGTGCCCGCTGCTTCGCCCGTTTCGTCCTCGACAAGCGCCTGACCGCGAAGAAGCGCATCCGCGTGGAAACCAAGGGCGGCATCATCGAACTGGACGTGCGCAACGACGGCCAGATCTGCGTCGACATGGGCCCACCGCGCCTGGTCCCGGCAGAAATTCCATTCCAGGCCGAGGCCCAGGCCCTGAGCTATCCGCTGGACGTCGGCGGGCAGAGCGTCGAGCTGGCTGCGGTGTCGATGGGCAACCCGCACGCCGTGCTGCGCGTCGATGACATCAACGCGGCCCCGGTCCACGACCTCGGCCCGCAGATCGAACACCACCCGCGCTTCCCGCAGCGGGTCAACGTCGGTTTCCTCCAGGTCATCGACCGCCATCGCGCCCAGCTGCGCGTCTGGGAACGCGGCGCCGGGGAAACCCAGGCCTGCGGTACCGGGGCCTGCGCCGCCGCGGTGGCCGCCATCAGCCAGGGCTGGATGGATTCACCGCTGCTCATCGACCTGCCCGGCGGACGCCTGTCCATCGAGTGGGGCGGCCCGGGCAAGCCGGTGATGATGACCGGCCCGGCCGTTCGGGTCTATGAAGGACAGGTTCGTCTATGAGTGAGTGCCAGCCATGACCGATCAGCCCCAGGCGCCAGCCGCGGAACCCGACGACAACCTCGTGGACGGCTCCACGCCGGACGTCGGGGCCGAGGCCGTGGCCGCCTACCTGCGCGCCCATCCCACCTTCTTCGCCGAGCATGACGAGCTGCTGCTCGACATGCTCATCCCCCACCAGCGCGGCGACAGCGTATCGCTGGTGGAACGCCAGCTGAAGCTGCTGCGCGACCGCAACATCGAGATGCGCCACCGCCTCTCGCACCTGATGGATGTCGCCCGCGACAACGACCGGCTGTTCGACAAGACCCGCCGGCTGATCCTCGACCTGCTCGACGCCGACAGCCTGGAAGCCGTGGTCATGGCCGTGGAAGACCGTCTGCGCCAGGACTTCCAGGTGCCCTTCGTCAGCCTCATCCTGTTCGGCGAGAATCCCACCCCGGTGGGCCGCTGGGTCAGTGCTGGCGAAGCCCAGCAGGCCATCGGCGGGCTGCTCGGCGGCGGCAAGACCGTCAGCGGCAACCTGCGCGACCACGAGCTGGACTTCCTGTTCGGCGAGACGCAGCGCAAGGAAGTCGGCTCCAGCGCGGTGGCCGCCCTGGAGAACCAGGGCCTGCACGGCGTGCTGGCGATCGGCAGCCGCGACCCGCATCACTACAAGAGCAGCGTCGGCACCCTGTTCCTCGGCTATATCGCCGAAGTCCTCGGCCGTGTCGTGCCGCGCCTGACCCAGACCCTGCGCCCGGTGCGCTGATGGAACGCCAGCTGGAAGCGTTCTGCACGCACCTGCGCAGCGAACGCCAGATGTCCGAGCACACCCAGCTGGCCTACCGCCGCGACCTCGACAGCGTCCTGACGTATTGCGCCAGCGCCGGGATCAGCGATTGGCGGGCCCTGCAGATCCAGCACCTGCGCCAGTTCATCGCCCGCCGCCATCACCAGGGCCAGTCGTCCCGCAGCCTGGCCCGGCTGCTCTCGGCGGTGCGCGGTTTCTACCGCTACCTGAACCGCGAAGGCCTCTGCGATCACGATCCGGCCAACGGTCTCTCCGCCCCCAAGGGCGAGCGGCGCCTGCCGCGGACACTGGACACCGACCGCGCCCTGCAACTGCTGGAAGGCGGCGTGGAGGACGATTTTCTCGCCCGCCGCGACCAGGCGATCCTCGAACTGTTCTATTCCTCCGGGCTGCGCCTGTCCGAGCTGACCGGTCTCGACCTGGATCAGCTCGACCTGCCCGCCGGGCTGGTGCAGGTCCACGGCAAGGGCAGCAAGACCCGCGTCCTGCCGGTGGGACGCAAGGCACGTGAGGCGCTGGAGCAGTGGTTGCCGCTGCGCAGCCTGAGCAACCCGAAGGACGCCGCGGTGTTCGTCAGCCAGCAAGGCCAGCGACTCGGCCCAAGGGCCATCCAGAAACGGGTCAAGGCCGCCGGCGAGCGCGAGCTGGGGCAGAACCTGCACCCGCACATGCTCCGGCACTCCTTCGCCAGCCACCTGCTGGAGTCCTCGCAGGACCTGCGCGCGGTCCAGGAGATGCTCGGCCATGCCGACATCGCCACCACCCAGATCTACACCCACCTCGATTTCCAGCACCTTGCCGCGGTCTACGACAGCGCGCATCCTCGTGCCAAACGCAGCAAAGGCGGCGACTCATGAGCATTCAGCTGATTACCTTCGACCTCGACGACACCCTGTGGGACACCGCGCCGGTGATCGTCAGTGCCGAAGCCGTCCTGCGCGACTGGCTGGCGGCCAATGCGCCGAGCCTCGGCGCGGTACCCGTGGAACACCTGTACGCCATCCGCGAGCGCGTGGTGCAGGCCGAACCCGGGCTCAAGCACCGCATCAGCGCCCTGCGCCGGCGCGTGCTGTTCCATGCCCTGGAAGACGTCGGCTACAGCGAGGGTCACGCCCGCGAGCTGGCCAACGAGGGCTTCGAGGTGTTCCTGCATGCCCGGCACCAGATCGAGATCTTCCCCGAGGTGCAGCCGGTGCTGGAACTGCTGCGCCGCCACTACACCCTCGGCGTGGTCACCAACGGCAACGCCGACGTGCGCCGTCTGGGCCTGGCCGACTACTTCAAGTTCGCCCTGTGTGCCGAAGACCTGGGCATTGGCAAGCCGGACCCGGCGCCGTTCCTCGAAGCGCTGCGCCAGGGCGAGGTGGAGGCCGCTGCGGCGGTGCATATCGGCGACCATCCCGGCGACGACATCGCCGGCGCCCAGCGCGCCGGCCTGCGCGCAGTGTGGTTCAACCCGCAGGGCAAGGCGTGGCAAGGCGAAGGCCGGCCGGATGCGGAAATCCAGCGGCTGTCGCAGTTGCCCGACGTGCTCATGCGCTGGCGCTGATCAACCGCGGCCCCTGTGGTGTCTGGTCGCCCTTGACACCAGACACAAAAAAGCCCGCTGTACGATGGCGGGCTTTTTCGTCACGACGACTTCAGATAGGGCGGCTGCCGTATTTGTTGTCGGGCTTCTTGGGCGGGTCGGCAACCACATTGGCTTCGACTTCCTGCACCTTGCCACCACGGGCCAGGAATTCTTCCATGGCCCTGGCGAGCGCATCGCGCTCCTTCTGCTTGGCTTCCATGCTCGGCATCTCGTCGACCGAGACCGCTGCCTTGGATTTGCCCTTGGTGGGAGCCGGGCTGTCGTCGGCACTGTCGTCGGCTACGTCTTCCGCTGCCGCTTCGAGGCCTTCATCACCCTCTTCGTCGTCGCCTACTTCGAGGTCATCGTTTTCCAGATCGTCGTCGCTCATGTTCTACCTCATGACTTGCGAAAAGCAGATTAGTTATAGACCAGTTGCCGTAGAGGTTTACGACCGCCGGAGAAAGATCACGGATCACGGCTTTCCCATGATCGACAGCGCCCGCCGCTTGATCTGGCGAGCGCCGTGCAGGCTACACAGAGCCTGACCAAATAAAGAGCCGCCGGTTCAAAAGCACCGGCCGGTCCCTGCCGTCGGCATGCTCATCAGCAAGCCTAGCAAAGGGCCATGAAGTGTGTGAACAGGCCATCATCACCCCACGGCGCGCATTCTAGCGTGCTCGATGAAAAAGCAAAGTGCCTAAAACGCCCTGAAGACTGTAAGTTTTCCGCCGACGATCAGAGAGCCATTCCCCGAGGGAAGAACCTGCGGCGAAAAACCGTTTGCGCGCCGCCAGAGCGGCAAAATCGAGGCGAAAAAATGCCCGGCGAACCGGGCAAGTTTTTTTCTCGGCGGGTTACAGGTTGTAGCCCCGCTCGTTGTGTTGTGCCAGGTCGAGACCGACCGATTCTTCTTCTTCGTTTACACGCAGGCCCATCACGACATCCAGGACCTTGAGGATCACGTAGGTGACGATGGCGGTGTAGATCACGGTGAAGCCGACGCCCTTGGCCTGGATCCAGACTTGTGCGGCGATGTCGGTCACGGTGCCGAAGCCACCCAGGACCGGAGCAGCGAACACGCCGGTGAGGATCGCGCCGACGATACCGCCGACACCGTGCACACCGAAGGCGTCCAGCGAGTCGTCATAGCCCAGCTTGCGTTTCAGGCTGGTGGCGCAGAAGAAGCAGATCACGCCGGACACCAGGCCGATCACCAGGGCGCCCATCGGGCCAACGGTACCGGCAGCCGGGGTGATGGCGACCAGGCCGGCAACCACGCCGGAGGCGATGCCCAGGGCGCTCGGTTTGCCGTGGGTGATCCACTCGGCGAACATCCAGCCCAGCGCGGCGGCAGCGGTGGCGACCTGGGTCACCAGCATGGCCATGCCGGCGGTGCCGTTGGCGGCGGCGGCGGAACCGGCGTTGAAGCCGAACCAGCCGATCCACACCATGGCCGCGCCGACCAGGGTGTAGCCGAGGTTGTGCGGCGCCATCGGCGTGGTCGGGTAGCCTTTGCGCTTGCCCAGCACCAGGCAGCAGACCAGACCGGCGATACCGGCGTTGATGTGCACCACGGTGCCGCCGGCGAAGTCGAGCACGCCCCAGTCCCACATCAGGCCGCCGTTACCGGACCAGACCATGTGCGCGATCGGTGCGTAGACCAGGGTGAACCAGATGCCCATGAACACCAGCATCGCGGAGAACTTCATGCGCTCGGCGAAGGCACCGACGATGAGCGCCGGGGTGATGATGGCGAAGGTCATCTGGAAGACGATGAACACCGCCTCGGGGAATGCCGAGGTCAGGCTCGCCGGAGTGACGCCGGCGAGGAATGCCTTGGACAGGCCGCCGACGAAGGAATTGAAGTTGGTGACGCCCTGCTCCATGCCCGTGGTGTCGAATGCCAGGCTGTAGCCGTAGATGACCCAGAGCACGCTGATCAGGCCGGTGATGGCGAAGCATTGCATCATCACCGAGAGGACGTTCTTGGAACGCACCATGCCGCCGTAGAACAACGCCAGGCCAGGGATGGTCATGAACAGCACCAGGGCCGTCGAGGTGAGCATCCAGGCGGTGTCGCCTGAGTTGAGGGTAGGGGCTGCAGCCGCCGTGGTTTCCTCGGCCAGCGCCAGGGCAGGCATTACGAGGGACAAAAGGGCTCCTAGCCCTGCGAATTTACGCAGAGTCATGTTGTTTTCTCCTGGGGCGTTGGGTTTGGGGCGGCTGTTTAGATCGCGTCGGTATCGGTTTCGCCGGTACGGATGCGGATAGCCTGTTCCAGATTCACCACGAAAATCTTGCCGTCACCGATCTTGCCGGTGTTGGCCGCCTTGGTGATGGCTTCGATGACCCGATCCAGATCCTTGTCGTCGATGGCGACGTCGATCTTGACCTTGGGCAGGAAGTCGACCACGTATTCCGCGCCGCGATACAGCTCGGTGTGACCCTTCTGGCGACCGAAGCCCTTGACCTCGGTAACGGTGATGCCCTGCACGCCGATTTCGGACAGCGACTCGCGCACATCGTCCAGTTTGAACGGCTTGATGATGGCAGTGACTAGCTTCATGAAACTCTCTCCCGAATAGGTGGACTTGCCCCAGGAAAACAAACCCGACTCAAGTCTAAGCGCAGTGCCTGGGCTTTGTAACGCTTCGTCGGCACAACTCCCCGCGCCGACTCGCGAAACCGCACCCGAGCAAACGTCGTGTCTTCGCTCCGCCTGAGCACTGCTTCGTCCTGGGACTGCATCAGTGCATGGGTCACGATGGTCTTAGCAGAAACAGTGCCATGTCCGGGAAAGCGCCGGATTACAACGACTTGGCAAGCACATCCGATCTTGGCCAGTCGCCAGCAGGTAAAGCGACGCACAACAACGGTGCGCGAGCGACGCCACGAATGCGCAAAAAGCGTGCAGCGAAGGCCCGGGTTGGCCCCCGTGCTACACTGCCGGCCCTCTTTTTGAAACAGGAGCGCCGACCATGCTCGCGCCGAAAGCCTTTCTCGATGCCCTGAGCGACCAGGCCTCGCGCCTGTTCAGCAACGACACCGCGCAGCCGCGCGGCGAACTGGAAAGCCAGTTCCGCGCCCTGCTGCAAAGCGGTTTCAGCAAGCTGGACCTGGTCAGCCGCGAGGAGTTCGACAGCCAGATGGTCGTCCTCGCCCGCACCCGTGCCCGCCTCGAAGCCCTGGAAGCCAAGGTCGAAGAACTCGAAGCCCGGCTGAATCCCATCACCAGCGAGTGATGCCGCCCTGCCCCTGACCAGCGCGCCCGCGCTGGTCCCGCTGTCCCTCCCTGCCTGCATCGAATAACGCCCTGCCCTGCGCAGCGGTCTTCGTTCGCCTGCCGTTTACATAGGGGGAGGGGGTATGCCATGCTGCGCGCCATCAGATAGGGAGGGGGGGTATACCCAATGGCACACACCCACGTGAAGAAGGACGCGCTGCTCAAGCGCGTGAAACGCATCGCCGGTCAGTTGCAGGCGGTGGAAAAGGCCTTGGAGGAAGGCGCCGACTGCGGCACCACCCTGCACCTGGTGGCCGCCACCCGCGGCGCCATGAACGGCCTGCTGGAAGAAATCATCGAAGACCACGCCCGCGAGCATGTCGCCAATCCCGGACTCAGCGATGCAGAGCGGGCCCAGGGCGTGGAAGAACTGCTCGAAGCCATTCGCCGCTATTCCAGATGAACCCGGGAGGCACCGACATGAACCCGAATCCAGCACAGGGCCACGACCATCAGTTCCTTGGTGCGGCCCACGACCAGAACGCCCGGCGCACGCTGTGGGTGGTGATCCTCACGCTGACGATGATGGTGGCGGAGATCGCCGCCGGCTATATCACCGGCTCCATGGCCCTGCTCGCCGACGGCTTCCACATGGCGACCCATGCCGGTGCACTCGGCATTGCCGCCACTGCCTACGCCTATGCCCGTCGCCATGCCGGCAACCGCCGCTACAGCTTCGGTACCGGCAAGGTCGGTGACCTCGGTGGCTTCGCCTCGGCGCTGATCCTCGGCATCGTCGCCCTCAGCGTCGGCATCGAATCCGCCATCCGCCTGTTCCAGCCCGGCGAGGTGCAGTTCGGCACGGCGACGCTGGTCGCCGTGGTCGGGCTGCTGGTCAACCTGGTCAGTGCGCTGTTGCTGGGACACGGGCACAGCCACGGCCACAGCCATGACCACGAGCATGACCATCACCACCACGATCACGGCCACGACAACAACCTGCGCTCCGCCTACCTGCACGTGGTCGCCGACGCCCTCACCTCGGTGCTGGCCATCGTCGCGCTGCTGGCGGGGCGTTACCTGGGCTGGGTGTGGCTCGACCCATTGATGGGCATCGTCGGTGCGCTGGTGATCGCGCGCTGGTCGTGGAGCCTGATGAAGGTCACCGCCGGCGTGCTGCTGGACCAGACCGACGAGCATGTCGCCGAAGAGATCCGCGAGCTTGTGGAAACGCCGGGGGACGCCCGCATCACCGACCTGCACGTGTGGCGGGTCGGGCCGCAGGCGCATGCGGCGATCGTCAGCGTGGTGGGCGCGGCCAACGTCGACCTGGCGAGCATCCGGCAGCGCCTGCTGCCGGTGCACGAGGTGCAGCATCTGACCATCGAGGTGCAGCCAGGCTGATCAGTCGAAGGTGCCGCGCAGGGTCAGGGTGAAGTTGCGCGGCTCACCGTAGTAGTTGCCGTACTCGGAGGTACCGACGGTGGCGTAGTAGCGGCGATCGAACAGGTTGTTGCCCTTGACCGCCAGCGTCCAGTGGTCGTCGACCTTGTACTCCACCAGCGCGTCGTACACCGCGTAGCCGGACTGGGTGAAGTCGTAGTCATGGCTGTCGATCACATTGCCCACGGCATCGAACCGATAGGCCTCGCCCTTCACGTAGCCCGGGCTCTGCGCGGTCACGCCGCCACCGACGCGGACGTCGGACAACGCGCCCGGCAGGGTGTAGACGCTCCACAGCTTGAACAGGTGCTTGGGCGTGATGGAGCTGTAGAGGGTTTCCTGGGTGTCGTTCTCGACCCGGTTGTAGGTGTAGCCGGCCAGGATGTCCCAGCCCGGTGCAATCTGCCCCGTCACTTCGAGGTCGATGCCCTTGCTGGTGACCTTGTCCTGGGCCAGGAAACAGCAGGCGCTGCTGTAGGTGAAGCCCGCGTCGGGATAGGCCGGGTCGCTCACCGCCTGGTTCTTGCGGGTGGTATGGAACACGGCGGCGCTGACGTTCAGGGCGCCGTCGAACAGCTCGCCCTTGATCCCGGTTTCCCAGGTCTTGCCGGTCATTGGCTCGATGGAGGTGGCCGCCTCTTCCGGCCCCTTGAGCTTCTGCGCCTGGGGCTTGAACACCTCGGAATAGCTGACGTAGGTGGACCACTGCGGGTCCAGCGCATAGATCAGGCCGCCATAGGGCACCATGGTGGTCGGCTCGCGATCGAATACGCTGTCCTGCTTGATCCACGGCCCCGTGGCCGACTGGTTGGCCTTCATGCTGTAGGCCTGCTCGAACTTGTAGCGCTGGGCACGGGCGCCGGCCACCAGCTTCAACGGATCGGTCAGCTGCAGGCGCACGGTCGAGTAGACGCCGTACTGCTCACGGGTGTTGGGCGAATAATCACGCCAGAACTCGTGATTGGACGCCTCGCTGGGCAGCGGTGTGGACTGCGGATCCCACAGGTCGATCAGGCCACCCTTGGCGATCTTGCCCTGTGCCCCGCGCCAGCGGCTGGTGACTTTCTGGTAGTCCGCGCCCGCCAGCACCTCGTGGCGCCGGCCAAAGGCGTCGAAAGCGCCGGACAGGTTCACGTCGAACACCGACTGCTGGCTCCAGCTCGACACGTAGCTGCCCCACCAGTAGGGCCCGGTGTTGGTGGTCTCGTCCACCGAGCCGTAGGGAATCACGCCATCGGTATTCGAGCTGTTGTAGGAGTAGGTGAAGCTGCTGTTGAGCTTCCAGTCCTCGTTGAAATAGTGATCGACCTTGGCGAACCATTCCCGGGTATAGCTATCGCCCCAGGCGCTGTTGCTGGTGTACCAGGTGTGTCGCGGCAGGTGCACGTCGCCGCCGCTGCTGTAGCGTGGCAGGCCATCACCGGTGCCGTTCTGCTTCTGCTTGTCATAGCTGCCGCCGACGGTGAGCAGGGTGTCATCGCTGATGTCGGCTTCGAGGATGCCGTAGAGGAACGGCCGCTCGGTGCTGCGGTTGTCCATGTAGTACTGGCGGTCGGTGTAGGCCGCCACCACCCGGCCACGCAGCTTGCCGTCGAACGCCAGCGGGCCGGTGAGGTCGACCTGGCTGCGGTAGTTGTCCCAGGAGCCGGCGGAGGTTTCCAGCTTGAGCTGGTAGTGATCCAGTGGACGCTTGCGCACCAGGTTGATGATCCCGCCCGGGTCGCCGGTGCCCCCCAGCAGGCCGCTGGCGCCGCGCAGCACTTCGACGTGGTCGTAGGGAGTCATGTCGTACTTGCGGTTGCTGTAGAAGGTGCCGATGCCCGTCCCGATGTCCATGGGCGAAGCACCGTCGATCTGCAGGTTGTCGATGGGAAACCCGCGGGAATAGAACTGCTCGGTGTCGTAGTTGCCGTTGCGCAGGGTGATGCCCGGAGCCATCCGCATGGCATCGGGCAAGGTGAACATCTGTTTGTCCTCGATCATTTTCCCGGTGATGACCGACACGCTTTGCGGGGTCTCCTTCAGGCTCACCGGCGTCTTCGAGCCGACGCTGACCAGGCCGGTGCTGTACGAGCCGGAGTTCTCGGTCATCTCGCCCATGCCCTGGGCGCTGATCGAGGTTGCCCCCAGTTCCAGGGTGCCGCTTTCGGCACGCGGGACCAGGCGGTAGCCACTGCCTTCGCGGACCGCATCCAGGCGGGTCGAACCGAGGATGCGCAGCAACCCGTCCTGCACCGAGTACTCGCCTGTCAGGCCTTCGCTGCGCTGCCAGGCCGTCAGTGTCGAATCGACGCCGACCATCACCCCGGCCTGCTGGCCGAAGGCACCGAGGACGCTGTCCAGGCTGCCGGCGGGAATGTGGTAGGTGCGGGTCTGCTGTTGGCTGGTGACAGCGCCGGAGGCGGCGAACAGCGGCTGGCTGCCGGCGCTCAGGGCCAGACCCAGCAGCGCCAGGCGCAGGGCGCTGGCAAGGGGGGTGAGGGGCTTGTGCATGAAGACGATCCGAGTGTTGGGTGTGTGGGAAATGACGCTGTTTTTCAGCGTTCTCCCTGTCTTGATGCGCGAACCGGAAAAAACTGCCGCGACCCGCTGAAATTTTTCTCAGGCCGCCGAGACCGTGGCCCACATCCCCAATAGCCGTTCCACCCGGATCGGCAGCATGCGGGCCAGCAGGTCGAGACTGGCATCGGGGTGATCCAGCGAATACGAGCCGGAGACCTGCAACCCCGCTACCTCGGGAGCACAACGCAGGATGCCGCGACGGTAGCGGTCAAGGTGCGCCAACAGCAGCCCCAGCGGCATGCGCTCGGCCACCAGCAGGCCGTCGGTCCAGGCCAGGGAGGCGCTGCCGGCCGCGCCTGGCGCCGGCAGGCGATCGTTGGCAAAGCTCAGTTGCCGACCCGCGTCGACCCGATAGCGGTCGCCCCGTGCCAGCTCCACGGTGGCGCTCCCGGCGAACACCTGTACCTGGCTGCCGGTGAGGCCTGGCAGCTCGCGGGCGACGACCAGCCGACTGGAGGCCGACGCAGCAATCCAGCCTTCCGCAGTGCGGATGCGCACGCTCGCGCCTGCGCCCACGTCCAGCAGGACCCGACCGAGATTCAGTGCCAGTTCGACACCGGCTGCACTCGCCTGTACGTCCAGCGCGGTGCGGGTATCCAGTTGCGACTGCACGCCGGCGGCCAGTTGCACGCGCTGACGCTGGCCGGTGGCGGTGCGGTAGTCGCTGAACAGTTCCGGCAACAGGGCCCGCTCGCGGACAGCGATGCCGCTGGCAGCGAGCACGGCGAAACCGGCGAAGCCCTTGAGCAGCGTCCTGCGCGAACTGCCCGCACGGCTACGCAACAGACCACGCGTGCTGGCCGCCGGCACAGCCTGGGTACTGCCACGAAGATCATGATTGATCCCCAGCAGCCGCTGCCACGCCCGTTCGTGCTCGCGGTGCTGCGATCGCCAGGCCTCGCAGGCCTGGCGATCAGCGTCACTGCTCACCCCGGACTGCAGCAGCACCATCCAGTGCAGCGCCTGCTCCAGCACCTGCTCGTCGAGGGGCTGGCGGTCCCGAGCCTGGAACAGGTTCATGCCTCGTACACCGCCGCGTAGCAGACCCGGTAGGCCTTGAGCATGGCTTTCTGCACCACGTTGACACTGACGCCGACCTGCTCGGCGATCTGTGGATAAGTCATGCCATCGAGCTGTGACAACAGGAAGATCTCGCGCACCCTGGCCCCCAGCCCGTCCAGCACGCGACCGATCTCGTCGAGGGTTTCCAGGACCAGCAGGCGGGTTTCCGGAGAGGGCGCCTCGGCCGGGTCCATGCCCGCCAGGGATTCCAGGTAGGCGTGCTCCAGTGCCCGACGGCGGAAGAATTCCAGGCACAGGCGGCTGGCGACGGTGGCGAGGTAGGCACGGGGCTCACGCAGGGACGGCAGCACCTCCTGGCGCATCAGACGGATGAAGGTGTCCTGCGCCAGATCCTGGGCCTGCTGGTGATTGCCCAGTTTGCGCCGCAGCAACTGGACGATCCAGCTGTGATGGGCGACATAGAGTTCGCCGACGGCCTGATGGGGCGGGGTAGAAGGAAGCATGCGGGTGATTCCATACCGACCGGGTTGAGAGGTGGTTTATGGTAATGCTTCTTATTAATGTTTTTCGAGAATTATCTGATCCCGCCTGGCAACACCCCGTCGCACACTCCACCTCACGCCCTCCTGCCCCGCCACTATCCTTGCGAAGCCGCACGACGCGGCCTTGCATCGATCATGGAGTGTTCATGTCCCTCGCCCTCGTCCACAGCCGCGCCCAGGTGGGTGTGCTGGCGCCGCCCGTCATCATCGAAGCCCACCTGGCCAACGGCCTGCCGACCCTGACCCTGGTCGGGCTGCCGGAAGCCACGGTCAAGGAAAGCAAGGACCGGGTGCGCAGTGCGATCGTCAACTCGAAGCTGGAATTCCCCCAGCGGCGCATCACCCTCAACCTCGCCCCCGCCGACCTGCCCAAGGATGGCGGACGCTTCGACCTGGCCATCGCCCTGGGCCTGCTCGCCGCCAATGGCGAGTTCCCGCTGGCGGCGCTGGAACAGGTGGAATGCCTCGGCGAGCTGGCCTTGTCCGGTGCCGTGCGCGCGGTCCAGGGCGTGCTCCCCGCCGCCCTCGCCGCCCGCGATGCCGGACGTGCCCTGGTGGTGCCGAAGGAGAATGCCGAAGAGGCCTGCATGGCCTCGGGGCTGGTGGTGTATGCGGCGCACAACCTGCTGGAACTGGTGGGGCATTTCAGCGGAGTGCAGCCGCTGCAGCCCTACCAGGCCAATGGTCTGCTGCTGAATCCGCGGCCCTATCCGGACCTGAGCGAAGTACAGGGCCAGGTCGCCGCCAAGCGCGCCTTGCTGGTGGCGGCGGCCGGTGCGCACAACCTGCTGTTCAGCGGACCGCCCGGCACCGGCAAGACCCTGCTCGCCAGCCGTCTGCCTGGGCTGCTGCCGCCGCTGGACGAGCGCGAGGCGCTGGAGGTGGCGGCGATCCAGTCGGTGGCGGATTCGAAGCCGCTGGATTGCTGGCCGCAGCGGCCGTTCAGGCATCCCCATCATTCGGCGTCCGGGCCGGCGCTGGTCGGCGGTGGGTCAAGACCGACACCTGGCGAGATCACCCTGGCCCATCACGGCGTGCTGTTTCTGGATGAACTGCCGGAGTTCGAACGCCGTGTGCTGGAGGTGCTGCGCGAACCGCTGGAGTCCGGTGAAATCGTGGTGGCACGAGCGCGGGACCGGGTGCGCTTTCCGGCGCGCTTCCAACTGGTCGCGGCGATGAACCCCTGTCCCTGCGGCTATCTCGGCGACCCCACCGGGCGCTGCCGATGCAGCAGCGAGATGATCCAGCGCTACCGCAACAGGCTGTCCGGCCCGCTGCTTGACCGCATCGACCTGCACCTCACCGTCGCCCGGGAAGCGACAGCGCTCTCACCTGGCGATAACCATGGGCCCGACAGCGCCACCGTCGCCCGCCAGGTCGCCCTCACCCGCGAGCGCCAGCAGCAACGCCAAGGCTGTGCCAATGCCTTCCTCGACCTGCCGGGACTGCGTCAGCACTGCGCACTGTCGACCGCCGACGAGCACTGGCTGGAAACCGCCTGCGAACGCCTGACCCTGTCCCTGCGCGCCGCACACCGCCTGCTCAAGGTGGCACGGACGCTGGCAGACCTGGAAGAAGTGCAGGACATTCGCCGGGAGCATCTGGCGGAGGCATTGCAGTATCGGCCGGCGGGGCAGGAATGAGAGCGTCAGGTCACAGGAGGCACCCAGCCCTCGACCCGCAAACCGGGGACGCGATCAAACTCGCGGCGGTTGTTGGAGACCACGATCAAGCCCTGTGAGCGGGCATGCCCGGCAATCATCTGGTCATAGGCACCAATCTGCTTGCCAAGACGGGCAAGCTCGGCTCGAAGCTGGCCGGTATGAGCAGCGGCCTCATGATCGTATTTGAGTACCTCCAGGCGAGCAGCGAACCCTTCGACGTCAACCAGGTTCCGTTCAGGATTCGAGGACTTCTCGGCCCCGTAGACCAACTCCATCAGGGTCACAGTGCTGATGCACATCTGGCCATGGTGGCGCTTGAAAATTTCCCGAACCTCCTGAGGACGGTTCTTGATGGTGAAAATGCAGATGTTGGTATCGAGCATGAACTTGAGCATTAAAACGCCTCACGTTCCTGATCTTCGGGTTGTTCGCGATCGTTCATGAAATCGGCGCTGACACCTTCGTTGTCGAACCAGCTATCCCAGGATTCGCCAGCGGGAGTAATGATTCGGGTACGCCCGAGGGCAACGACATCGACGCGCTTCACGTCATCCGGAAGCGCGACAGCCTTGGGCAACCTTATGGCCTGACTGCGATTGCTCTGAAAAACTGCACCTTGTTCCACGGCACACCTCTTGGATATATCGAACGTATATCCCATGATAGTCGCACCATGGGATATGTCAAAGGGATATGGCACCAACCACTCCCGCCTGCCGCTACCACTACGAATGAACCCCGCCAACACCGAATCCACCGGCCGCGCAGCATGATTCAGCAGTGGCTTACAGAAAACGGCTATAGAGCATTGTGAAATCTGTTGTTTCGAATGACAGTTGAGGTCGCCTCGCCGACTTGCCGGCGATGAAGCCCCCTACCTCCAGAGAAGCCCATGCCCGCACTCCTCCAGGCCTACCCCCTTCTGCTCGGTGTCGTCTTCCTGCTGCTGGACCTGCTGCTCTGGCGCGCCATTCCCGTGGAGAGACGCAACTGGCGCACCGCCGCGCGGGTCGTGGCGTTCCTGTTGTTCAGCGGCGTGCTGCTGAGCGTCGGCATCAGCCCGCTGCAACCCCCGCCCTGGCCCGAGGACCTGGCGCGCAACCTGGTGGCCACGGTGCTGGAAATCGTCTGGTGGCTGTTCGCCGCGCGGACCCTGACGGTGGTGATCGGCCTGGTCCTGATTTCCCGCAGCGGCCACACCGGCCGCCTGCTGCAGGACGTGCTCGGCGCGCTGATCTTCCTGGTGGCGATCGTGGCCGCCGCGGCCTATGTCATGCAGTTGCCGGTCAAAGGCCTGCTGGCGACCTCCGGGGTCATGGCCATCGTCATCGGCCTGGCCTTGCAGAGCACCCTGAGCGACGTGTTCTCCGGGATCGTCCTCAACACCACGCGACCCTACCAGATCGATGACTGGATCAGCATCGACGGTACCGAGGGCAAGGTGATCGATATCGACTGGCGCGCCACCCGCCTGCTGACCGGCAACGGCAGCATGGCGGTGATTCCCAACTCGGTGGCGGCCAAGGCCAAGCTGCTCAACTTCAGCCGGCCCAACGACATCCACGGGGTGTCCATCAGCGTGGTGGTACCGGCCAGCGTGCGCCCGCGCAAGGTGCTGGACGCCCTGGAGAAGACCCTGCAAGGCAGCAGCGCGCTGCTGGCCACACCCGCGCCGAAGGCGACCATCAAGAGCACGACCCTGGAGTCGGTGGAGTACGAGGCCAGCGGCTTCATCGCCGAGATGAGCCAGAAGACCAGCGTGCGCAACCAGATGTTCGACCTCGCCCACCGCCACCTGGTCGCCGCCGGGGTGATCTGGAACCCGGAAGGCGAGGCACGGCCGTGGAGCCGTCAGCGCGGCCTGCTGGAAGACGTGCGCATCTTCCGCGCCCTGAGCAGCGAGGAGAAGGACAGCCTGAGCCAGCGCATGATCGCCGTGGAGTACCCGGCGGACCAGGTGATCCTCGGGGTCGACGAGGCCTCCGAGCATGTGCTGGTGATCGGCACCGGGGTGGTTTCAGCGGCGATCCACGATGGCGAAAAACTGCGGGAGGCCGGCCGCATGGGGCCGGGTGAAGTGCTGGGGGTCGAGGGCCTGCTGGACAACGAGGCGTCCATCGCCGAGTTCCGCAGCCTGACCAGCTGCCTGCTCTATCGCATCGACAAGGCCGAAGTGCGCAGTTGCCTGGAACAGCGCGACGAAGTGAAGGCAGCGCTGAGCAAGCTGCAACGCTTGCGTCAGCAGAACAGCCAGTCACTCCTGTTGCAGAAACCCGCCACGATCAAGAAGGGCGGGTTCCTCAACTGGCTGCAGCGCAAGGCCTAGAGGACCACCCGCAGGCACTGTCCGGCGTGATACAGCGAGAACCCGGTCTCGTAGAAGCCGGTGCGCAGCGCCGGTATCGCCACCGGTTTCATCGGCGAGAACGGAATCGGCAACGTCGCCGGGTCGTCCTCCAGCAGGAAGCGGGCGAACGCCTTGCCGATCACCGTGCCGGTGGTGTTGCCACGGCCGTTGTAGCCGGTGACCGCGACGAGCCCCGGTGCCGGCTCGAACAGGCGCATCAGGTGGTCCGGGGTGAAATCGATGCAGCCGGTCCAGTGCATTTCCCATTCGACCTTGCCCAGCTGCGGGAAGTAGTGGCTCTGGATGCGATCGGCCCAGCTGCGGATGAACCAGGCCGGCTTGTTGTCGACCCGCCCGAGACTGCCCAGCAGCAGGCGACCCTGTTCGTCGCGGCGGATGCTGCTGAGCACGGTGCGGGTGTCCCAGGAGCCCTGGCCATGCTTGAGCACGTTGTCGGCGGCAGCGCCCTGCAGCGGCACCGAGGCGACCTGGTAGTAGTAGCCGCGGAAGAAGTGGCGTTGCAGATCGGTCCAGTCGCCCTCGGTGTAGGCGCCGGTGGAGATCACCACTTTCTCCGCCTGCACTGAGCCCCTGGCGGTCTTCACCCGCCAGCCCCGGTTGCCAGCGCGCTCCAGGCCCTGCACCGGGGACTGCGGATGAATCCGCCCGCCCAGGCGTTCGACCGCGTCGGCCAGGCCGCGGCTGTAGGCCATGGGGTTGAGGGTGCCGGCGCGGCGGTCGAGCAGCGCGGCGGAGATCTGCGTAGTCCCGCAGTATTCTTCGCAGCGCGCGCCAGTGAGCAGTTCGACGTCGGCGCCACGACGCCGCCATTGTTCATGGCGCGCCTGCAGGTCGGCGACGCCGGTGGCGTTGTGCGCCATGTGCAGGGTGCCTTCGTTGCGCGCCTGGCAGTCGATGCCGAGGCGCTCGATCAGGGCGAAGACCTGCGCCGGGGCTTCGCCCAGCACCGTGTTCAAGCGACTGCCCTGGGCCTGGCCGAGGGTGGCCTCGACATCGTCGGGGCGGATCCAGGTGCCGGCGTTGACCAGGCCGACGTTGCGCCCGGAGCCGCCGTGACCGATGTCACGGGCTTCCAGCAGGACCACGGACTTGCCCTGCTCCAGCAGGTGCAGGGCCGCGCAGAGGCCGGTGATGCCGCCGCCGATGACGCAGACATCGGCCACGGCGTCGCCGTTCAGTGCCACGGCAGGCGCCGCGGGCGGGGTGACGTATTCCCACAAGCATTGTTGACGCAGTTCGGGCATGGCTGGACTCCGGCTTTAGTCCTGTGGTGAGGCCATCGCCGGCAGGCCACCCCACAACCCTGTGGGAGCTGGCTTGCCAGCGATGAGGCCCGTCAGTCGAACACGATCCCCTGGGCCAGCGGCAGCTCGCGGGAGTAGTTCACGGTATTGGTCTGCCGGCGCATGTAGGCCTTCCAGCTGTCCGACCCCGACTCACGGCCGCCACCGGTTTCCTTCTCGCCACCGAAGGCGCCACCGATTTCCGCGCCGCTGGTGCCGATGTTGACGTTGGCGATCCCGCAATCACTGCCCGCCGCACTCTGGAAGCGCTCGGCCTCGCGCAGGTCGGTGGTGAAGATGCACGACGACAGGCCTTGCGGCACCTCGTTGTTCAGGCGCAGCGCTTCCTCGAAATCATCGTAGGCCAGCACGTAGAGAATCGGCGCGAAGGTCTCGTGGCGGACCACCTCGGTCTGCCCCGGCATTTCCACGATGGCCGGCGCGACGTAGTAGGCATTCGGGTACTGCTCGGCCAACTGGCGCTCGCCACCGAACACCTGGCCGCCCTCGTCGCGGGCGCGGGCCAGGGCGTCCTGCATCGCCTGGAACGAGGCCTTGTCGATCAGCGGCCCGACCAGGTTGCCTTCCCGTGGATCACCGATGCGGACCTTGCCGTAGGCGGACTTGACCCGCGCCACCACTTCATCCTTGACCGAGCGGTGCACGATCACCCGGCGCAGGGTGGTGCAACGCTGCCCGGCGGTACCGACCGCGCTGAACAGCACGGCGCGCACGGCGAGGTCGAGGTCGGCGCTGGGGGCGAGGATCATGGCGTTGTTGCCGCCCAGCTCGAGGATGCTGCGGCCGAAGCGCGCGGCGACCCGTGGCCCGACTTCGCGGCCCATGCGGGTGCTGCCGGTGGCGCTGACCAGCGGTACGCGCGGATCGTCCACCAGGGCCTGGCCGGCGTCGCGATCACCGATGATCACCTGGCTCAGGTGCTGCGGTGCATCGCCGAAGCGGGCCAGCGCTTTCTCGAACAGCGCCTGGCAGGCCAGGGCGGTGAGCGGGGTCTTCTCGGACGGCTTCCAGACCACGGCATTGCCGCAGACCAGCGCCAGGGTGGTGTTCCACGCCCACACCGCGACCGGGAAGTTGAAGGCGCTGATCACCCCGACCACGCCCAGCGGATGCCAGCTCTCACGCATGTGGTGGCCGGGGCGCTCGGAGGCGATGGTCAGGCCGTAGAGCTGACGCGACAGGCCGACGGCGAAGTCGCAGATATCGATCATTTCCTGCACTTCGCCCAGGCCTTCCTGGGTGATCTTGCCGGCCTCCACCGAGACCACTTCGCCGAGGTCGGCCTTGTGCTCGCGCAGCACCTCGCCGAACAGGCGGATCAGTTCGCCACGACGCGGCGCCGGCACGTTGCGCCAAGCCTCGAACGCCTGCTGGGCCTGGGCGATCTTCGCCCCGACCGCAGCCGCCGGCTCCAGGTGCACCGATGCGATCACGCTGCCGTCGATCGGGGTGTGAACGGGATGGTTGCCGTTGGTGTAGGCACTGGCCGGGACACCCAGGCGGGCAAGCAATCCATCAACCATGTTGTTCTCCTGCAAGGCGGTGGGAGGTTGTAATCATTGTCGGGGATCAGTATTAATCCGATCACTACAGCGCAACAAACGACCTTTATTCCGCACATCATTCCGTCAGGTAATGATCCTTGGCCTGGAGACGCCGTCATGTCCAAACGCCTGGTGCCCTCGATGGCCGCCCTGCAATGCTTCGAAGCCGCGGCCCGGCACCTGAGCTTCACCCGCGCCGCCGAGGAACTGCACCTGACCCAGAGCGCGGTGAGCAAGCAGGTGGCGCAACTGGAGGAGATGCTCCGCCATCACCTGTTCCTGCGCATCCGCCGCCGCCTGCAGCTGACCCCGGCCGGCGCCCTGTACCTGGCCGAGGTGAACAAGATCCTCACCCAGGTCGACATGTCCAGCCGCTACATCATGTCCTACGGCGAGCAGACCGAAGTGCTCAAGGTCGCCACCCAGCCGAGCTTCGGCGTGCGCTGGCTGATTCCGCACCTGAAGGGCTTCGGCAAGCGCCACCCGAACATCCACCTGGACATCCGCAACGAAATGGAGCCGTTCTCCCTGCTCCAGGCCAAGGCCGACGTGGTGTTCTTCTATGGCCAGGGCACCTGGCCGGGGGCGACCTGCATCGAGCTGTTCGGCGAGGAGGTCGTGCCGGTCTGCGCGCCGGAGCTGCTGGCCAACGGCCCCCTGGCCGATGCCAGCGAGCTGTCCGAGCAGGTGCTGCTGCAAAGCACCACGCGCCCGGAAGCCTGGCACGAGTGGTTTCTCGAACAGGGCCTGCACTCGCCCAACAGCTACCACGGCCCGCGCTTCGACACCTTCCATATGTGCCTGAGCGCAGCCCAGGCCGGCTGTGGCGTGGCCCTGGTGCCCAGCTACCTGGCCGAAGCCGACCTCGCCGAGGGCAAACTGGTGGTGCCCTGGCCTCACCGCATGCGCAGCAACGGCGCGCACTTCCTGGCGTTCTCCGAGCATGCCGCCGAAGTGCCCAAGGTGCGCTGCCTGGTGGACTGGATCAGCGAGCAGGTCGCCGCCGACAAACCATGAATTCAGGGAATGACTGCTCGACTTTTTTTCGCTTGAAGTCAGTCAGCATTCCTCGTTTTCATGTAGGGGTGCCCGACCACTCACCAGGAAGCTTGCGATGCCCGCTCAAGATCTCGTCAGCCCGGACCGCATCCGCGCGCGGTTCTCCGCCGCCATGTCGCTCATGTACAAGCAGGAAGTCCCGCTCTACGGCACGTTGCTGACCCTGGTGAGCGAGGTGAACCGACAGGTGATGGCGATGCGTCCGGAGGTCGGCGAGGCCCTGCGCTGGACCGGCGAGATCGAGCGCCTCGACCAGGAGCGCCACGGCGCCATCCGGGTCGGCACGGCGGCGGAACTGGCGACCATCGGCCGGCTGTTCGCGGTGATGGGCATGCACCCGGTGGGCTACTACGACCTCAGCTCGGCGGGCGTGCCGGTGCACTCGACCGCCTTCCGTGCAGTGCACGAGCAGTCGCTGCATGTCAGCCCGTTCCGGGTCTTCACCTCGTTGCTGCGCCTGGAACTGATCGACGACCCGGCCCTGCGCGAGCTGGCCCGCGCGATCCTGGAAAAACGCCAGATCTTCACCCCGCGCGTGCTCGAGCTGATCGCCCGCAGCGAAGCCGAGGGCGGCCTGGACGAGGCGCACGCCGAGGAATTCGTCGAGCAGGCCCTGCACACCTTCCGCTGGCACCACGACGCCACGGTGAGCGCGCAGGAATACCAGCGCCTGCACGACCAGCACCGGCTGATCGCCGACGTGGTGGCGTTCAAGGGCCCGCATATCAACCACCTGACCCCGCGCACCCTGGACATCGATGCGATCCAGCTGGGCATGCCGGCCAAGGGGATTCCGCCCAAGGCGGTGATCGAGGGGCCGCCGACGCGGCGCCACCCGATCCTGCTGCGCCAGACCAGCTTCAAGGCGCTGCAGGAGGCCATCGCCTTCAACGATGCCGAGGGCAGCCATACCGCACGCTTCGGCGAGATCGAGCAACGCGGCGCGGCGCTGACGCCGAAGGGGCGCCAGCTCTATGACCAGTTGCTCGATGCCACCCGCGAAGCGCTTGGCGGTGCGCCGGCGGAGAGCAATGCGGAGCGCTACATGAGCCTGCTGGCCGAGCAGTTCCGGGCATTCCCAGACGATCTCGAGCAGATGCGCGTGCAGGGGCTGGCGTATTTCCGCTACTTCCCGACCGAGAAGGGCCTGGCCGCGACCACGCATCCAGACACCCTGGAAGCGTTGATCGAGGCGGGTCATGTCCATTACGAAGCGCTGGTCTACGAAGACTTCCTGCCGGTCAGTGCTGCCGGCATCTTCCAGTCAAACCTTGGCGACGATGGCCAGGCCGAGTACGGCAGCAATGCCAACCGCGAGGCGTTCGAACAGGCGCTGGGGCAGCGGGTGCAGGATGAGCTGGCGTTGTATGCCGAGAGTGAACGGCGCTCGCTGGCGGCTTGTGCCCAGGCACTGGGCCTGCCGCATCGCTGAGTCCGCACCGGCCCCATCGCTGGCAAGCCAGCTCCCACAGGGTTCGCGCCGCTCCCGGGCCTTGTTCTCCACCTGAAAGGCTGCAGCTAGTGCATGCCGCGGACCTTGTGGGAGCTGGCTTGCCAGCGATGGGGCCAGTGCGCTCAATGCCTGACCCGGAACCGGTCCACCTCATCGCGCAACTGCCCAGCCAGGCCTTCCAGCTCGCGGGCGGTGGCCGCCAGGTTGTTGGCCACCTCGCGCTGGTCGCTGTTGGCCAGGGCAATGCTCTGCAGGTTGTTGCTCAGCACCGTGGCCGTGGCGCTCTGTTCCTGGGTCGCGGTGTTGATCGCGGCGAACTGCTCACCGGCGCTGCGGCTCTGCTCGTCGATCCGCGCCAGCGCCTCGGCGACCTGGGCATTGCGCTCCAGCCCCTCGCGCATCAGGCGGTTGCCCTGCTCCATGGTGCTGATGGCATGCCCGGTCTGCTGCTGCACGCTGTCGATCATCGCCGAAATCTCATCGGTGGCCTGGCGGGTGCGCGCGGCCAGATGGCGAACCTCGTCGGCGACCACGGCGAAACCACGGCCCTGCTCGCCCGCCCGCGCCGCCTCGATGGCGGCATTCAGCGCCAGCAGGTTGGTCTGCTCGGCAATCGCGGTGATCACCCCGACGATGCCGCCGATGTCCTGCGAACGCGCGCCGAGGATATCGATGACCTTGGCGGTATCGCCCAGGGCTTCGGCGATCTGCTGCAAGGAGTCCGACGCCTGCTCCATCGAGGCGCGGCCGATGCGGGTCTGCTGGGCATTGTCGCGCGCCATGCGCTCGGTGCTGCCCATGCTGTCGGCGATGCCCAGCGAGGTGGCGCTGAACTCCTCCACCGCCCCCGCCATGCTGGTGATCTCGCCGGACTGCTGTTCCATGCCGTAGCAGGCACCGGACGACAGGTCGGCCAGGGCGTGGGCGCGATTGCCCACCTGCTGCGCCGCCTCGCGAATGCGCAGGACCATGCTCGCCAGGGCCTCGCCCATGTGGTTGAAGCTGGCGGCGAGCTGGCCGATCTCGTCGTGGCTGGTGACCTTCAGGCGCACATCGAGGTCACCGGCACCCAGGGCCTCGGCCTGGTGCACCAGTTCGCTCAGCGGGCGCAGCTTGCGCCGCAGCAGCCACAGGGTCGCGCCCACTGCCAGCAACATGGCCAGCAGGCTGCCCACGGCCAGGCGGGTGCCGACGCTCCAGGTCACCGCGCGGATCTCCGCCTCCGGCATGCTCGCCACCACGGTCCAGGGGCCACCGGCAAAAGGCACGGCAACGCTGTAGAGCTGCTCGCTGCCCGCGTTCCAGAAGCGGCCTTCACCGGGAGTGCCCGCCAGGGCTGCCACGTCCTGCTCGCCACCGCTCACGCCCGCCGGCGCCACCAGCCAGTGCTGCTGGTCGTCGAGCAGGGCCAGCGAACCGGTCTGGCCGATGCGGAAGCGCTTGAGGTTGTCGAACTGGGTCTTCTGCGCGTCGGTGTAGTCGAAGCCGACGAAGAGGATGGCGATCACCTGGCCTGCGCCGTCACGCACCGGGGTGTACTGGGTCATGTAGAAACGCTCGAACAGCAGCGCGCGACCGACATACGGCTGCCCGGCCATGATCCGCGCATAGGCCGGGCTCTTGCGGTCCAGCAGGGTGCCGATAGCGCGGCTGCCGTCCTGCTTGGTCAGCGAGGTGCTGATGCGCACGAAGTCGTCGCCACTGCGCACGAAGATCGTCGCGACGCCGGCGGTCATGTGGCGGAATTCGTCGACATCGCTGAAATCGTTGTTCAGCGCCTGCCCCGCGAGGAACAGCCCGGGGGTGGCCACTCCGGCCACCGGGATCGACGTGCCGGCCTGCACGCTCAGGCCATCGAAGCGCTTCTCGAACAACCCGGCCAGACGCTGGGTGCTCTCGCGCAACGAGTCGTGGAAGGTGCCGAGCTGATCGGCCAGCAGGCGTGCTTCGCTGGTCAGGTGTTCCTGGCGTGTCACCAGGTTGGCGTGGTCGAGAGAGCGCAGGGCGAACAGCGTGCTGCCGCTGATCACCACGGCGAGCACGACGGCCAGCGCGAGGCCAAGTTGCGAAGCAATCCGGGTGCGGGGTTGGGACATGGAAAAACTCCTGGCAAGAAGGCCGGGATCATCCTGATCGCGGTGCACGGTGGGCGGGAAGAGACGGGCCTCATTTCGGGCCCTCGCCTCCTGCTTCGGCGTCGCCAGGAATTACTTGAGTGCCAGACGCGGATATTCAGCGCAAACGTTCATTCAGCGTTGTTGGCTTCATTTGTCCGCAGTATCTCGACATCCGGCAACTGCATGGCCCGTGCCTCGCCCTGCAGGAAGTCGCTCAGCCGACGCAGGCGCTCGCCGCCGGGGCGGGTCCGTGGCCAGACCAGATAATAGTCCAGGCCACTGGCCACCGCCGCCGGCCAGGGCAGGCTGAGGCGGCCCTGGGCGACATCCTCGGCGACCATCAGCAGATCGCCCATGGACACGCCGTAGCCCCGCGCGGCAGCGATCATGCCCAGTTCCAGGGTGTCGAAGACCTGGCCGCCCTTGAGCGAGACCTGCTCGGTCAGGCCCATGCGCGCCAGCCAGGTACGCCAGTCGCGCTTGTCCGGGGTCGGATGGAGCAGTTCGCAGCCGGCCAGGCGCTCCACGCTCCAGGGACCGTCGTTGAGCAGGCCCGGGGCGCCCACCGGCACCAGCAGTTCGGCGAACAGCCGGCTGACCTCCCAGTCCGGCGGGAAATGCCCGTCACCCAGCAGCACCGCGCAGTCGAACGGTTCCTGGTTGAAGTCGACATGATCGACATCCATCCAGGCGCTGGTCAGTTGCACCTCGTTGCCGGGCTGCAGGTGACGAAAGCGGCTGAGCCGTGCCAGCAGCCAGCGCATGGTCAGGGTCGAAGGCGCTTTCATGCGCAGGACGCCGTCCTCGCTGCGCAGGGTGCCGCAGGCCCGCTCCAGCGCGGCGAAACCCTCGCGCACCCCGGGCAGCAGCAGCCGCGCCGCCTCGGTGAGCTGCAGGCTGCGGCCGTTGCGCATGAACAGGCGGCAGGCGAAATGCTCCTCGAGGGTACGGATATGCCGGCTCACCGCGCTCTGGGTGATGTTCAGCTCATCCCCCGCACGGGTGAACGAACTGTGCCGCGCCGCCGCCTCGAAGGCGCGCAGGGCATACAGCGGGGGAAGACGTTGGGACATGGCGAACCTCCGGAAGCACACATCTTGGCATGAGTTTCACTCATGCCAGTGATCGTTTTTATCCTTTTGTGCGGGTTGCCGCAAAGGTCGAGAATTGGCGGCTTGTCACTCTCTTTCGCAAAAGGACTCCGATCATGCAAGCGGCGCCAACCCATGAACTCAAGGCACTGCTGCGGCTGGCCGGGCCGCTGGTCGCCTCGCAGTTGGCGCACATGCTGATGCTGCTCACCGACACCTTCATGATGGCCAGGATCAGCCCCGAGGCGCTCGCCGGGGGCGGGCTCGGCGCGGCCAGCTATTCGTTCGTGTCGATCTTCTGTCTCGGCGTGATCGCCGCGGTGGGCACCCTGGTCGCCATCCGCCATGGCGCCGGCGACGCCGAAGGCGCGACCCGCCTGACCCAGGCCGGGCTGTGGCTGGCCTGGGGCATGGCGGTGGTGGCGGCCCTGGTGCTGTGGAACCTGGGGCCGGTGCTGTTGCTGCTCGGCCAGCAGCCCGGCAACGTCGAGAATGCCAGCCACTTCCTGTTGTTGCTGCCTTTCGCCCTGCCCGGCTACCTGACCTTCATGGCCCTGCGTGGCTTCACCAGCGCGCTGGGGCGCTCGTCGCCGGTGATGGTCATCAGCCTGGTGGGGACCGTGGCCAACTTCCTGCTCAACTACGCGCTGATCGAAGGCCTGTTCGGCCTGCCCCGGCTGGGCCTGGTGGGCATCGGCCTGGTCACCGCGCTGGTGGCCAACGCCATGGCCATCGCCCTGGCCCTGTACATCCGCCGGCACCCGGCCTATGCGCCCTACCCGATCCGCCGCAACCTGGCGCGGCCGTCGCTGCCGGCACTGCGCGAGCTGTGGCGCCTGGGCCTGCCGATCGGCGGCACCTATACCGTGGAAGTCGGCCTGTTCGCCTTCGCCGCGCTGTGCATGGGCACCATGGGCAGCACCGAGCTGGGCGCGCACCAGATCGCCCTGCAGATCGTCTCGACGGCGTTCATGATCCCGGCGGGCCTGTCCTATGCGGTGACCATGCGCGTCGGCCTGCACTACGGCGCCGACCGGCTGCACGCGGCGCGCAATGCAGGCAGGCTCGGCATCGGTTTCGGCGCTGCGGTGATGCTGGGCTTCTCGGTGCTGTTCTGGGTGATGCCCGAGCCGCTGGTGGGGTTGTTCCTCGACCGCAACGATCCGGCCTTCGCAGCGGTGGTCCAGCTTGCCGTGAGCCTGCTGATGGTGGCGGCCTGGTTCGAGCTGTTCGACGGCATCCAGACCATTGCCATGGGCTCGATCCGCGGGCTCAAGGATGCCAAGACGACGTTCCTCGTGGGCCTGTTCAGCTACTGGCTGATCGGGGCACCGGCGGCGTGGATCATGGCGTTCCCGTTGGGGATGGGGGCGGTGGGCGTCTGGTGGGGGCTGGCCCTGGGGCTGGCGTTCGCGGCGATCAGCCTGACCCTGGCGTTCGAGTGGCGGATGAAGCGGATGATCGGTGGGGACAGCCCAGGAATAGCCGTTCAGCCCTAAACTGTGGGAGCGAGCTTGCTCGCGAAGGACCGCACAGCGGTCCCAAATCCGGGTCGCCTGGTTTTGCGGCCGCTACGCGCCCGTTCGCGAGCAAGCTCGCTCCCACAGTGCTCCAGCGTTCTCACGATTTATTAGAGAGCGACCGGCCTTTGCGCCGCCTTCAGCAGCAGATACTCCACCAGCGCCTCGACCGGCAGCGGCTTGCTGATCAGGTAGCCCTGCACCTGGTCGCAGCCGAAGCTGCGCAACAGGTCCAGTTGCTCCTCGGTTTCCACGCCCTCGGCGACCACATCCAGATGAAGGTTGTGCGCCAGGTTGATCATGGCGTGCACCAGCTTGCGGTTCTCCTCGCGCTGCTCCATGCCGCCGACGAAGCTGCGGTCCACCTTGAGCAGGGCGATCGGCAGGCTGTTGAGGTGGACGAAGGACGAGAAACCGGTGCCGAAGTCGTCCAGCGAGAAGCGCACCCCCAGCCGCCCCAGCGCGTCCATGGTCTGCTTGACCAGGTCGTTGCGGCGCATCACCGCGGTTTCGGTCAGTTCGAACTCCAGCCAGCGCGCATCGACGCCGTGCTGCACGATCAGGCGGCTCAGGGTGGCCAGCAACTGGCTGTCCTGGAACTGGCGGAACGACAGGTTCACCGCCATGTGCAGCGGCGCCAGGCCACGCTCGCGGAGAATCTGCATGTCGCGCAGCGCCCGGGAGATCACCCAGTAGCCCAGGGGCACGATCAGCCCGCTCTGCTCGGCCAGCGGCACGAACTCGCTGGGCGGCAGCAGGCCGCGTTCGCCATGGCGCCAGCGCACCAGGGCCTCCAGGCCGACGATGCGGCCTTCGGCGAGGTCCAGGCGCGGCTGGTAGTGCAGTTCCAGCTCGTCGCGGCGCAGGGCCCGGCGCAGTTCGCTTTCCAGGTCGGCCAGGCTGCGGGCGTTGCGATTGATGCGCTCGTCGAACACGTGATAGGTGCAGCCATGCACGCCCTTGGCCTGCTGCATGGCGATATGGGCATGCCACATCAGCGGGTCGGCACCGGCCTGGGCGCGGGCATGGGCGACGCCCAGGCTGCAGCCGATCAGCAGGCTTTCGCCGTCGATCCAGTAGGGTTCGGCCAGGGCCTCGACGATCCGCTCGGCCATGCGCTCGGCCCGTTGCGGCTCGCGGCGGGTGTCGATGAGCAGGGCGAATTCGTCGCTGCCCAGGCGCGCCACGCGGTCGCCGGCTTCCAGCTGGCTTTTCAGCCGCCCCACCACCTGCAGGATCAGGCGATCGCCGCCCTGGTGGCCGAGGGCATCGTTGGCATGGCGGAAGTTGTCCAGGTCGAGATGGCCGAGGGCTACGCCGCGACCGTCGTTCTCGGCCAGGCGCGCCGTCAGCAGGGTCTGGAAGCCCTGACGGTTGGCGATGCCGGTCAGCGGGTCTTCCTCGGCCAGGCGCTGCAGGGTGGACTCCAGCACGCCGCGCTCGCGCACATGGCGCAGGCAACGGCGCACGGTATCGCTGCCCAGTTGCCCGCGCACCAGCCAGTCGCTGACACCTGGCGGCGCCTTGGCCGGCTCGGCATCCAGCAGCAGTACCATCGGCAGGTCGCAGCGCCCCGGCGCCGGCTGGCGGCCCGGAGTGGTCAACACCACGGCGTTGCGGTCGCGGGCGAACAGGCTGTCCACCGACTCCCAGCTCGGCGCCGTCAGCAATACCGCGGCGCCCGCCAGCGGCAACAGAGATTCGCCGAGGGCAATCGCCCACTCGGGCTCTTCAGCCAGCAGGAGCAAACGCAACGGTTCGGCAGGCGTAGACAAGCTCTCTCCTTAGTTAGCAGGACGCGGACGCAGACAGGGCACGGGACGAATCATTTGTGACAACGGCACTAATGTAAATGATTTTCACTTGAAACAAGTGCTCTGGCCTGAGGAAATCCATCCATTTGGAGGCGCATCCTGATGGAAAGTAGCAGAGCCGGCAAATTTAGATATTGTGCTGCGTCACACTGTCAGACGGTCGCGCCATGAAGGCGAAGCCCTGTTAAACTGCGCGGCTATTTTTCAGCCACCCCGGTTCACCTCATGTCCCGACTCAATCCCCGGCAGCAAGAAGCCGTGAACTACGTCGGCGGCCCGCTCCTGGTACTTGCCGGCGCAGGCTCCGGCAAGACCAGCGTGATCACCCGCAAGATCGCCCACCTGATCCAGAACTGCGGGATCCGTGCGCAGTACATCGTGGCCATGACCTTCACCAACAAGGCCGCGCGGGAGATGAAGGAGCGGGTCGGCACCCTGCTGCGCAAGGGCGAGGGGCGTGGCCTGACGGTCTCGACCTTCCACAACCTCGGCCTGAACATCATCCGCAAGGAACACGTGCGCCTGGGCTACAAGCCCGGTTTCTCGATCTTCGACGAAACCGACGTGAAGGCCCTGATGACCGACATCATGCAGAAGGAGTACTCCGGGGACGACGGCGTCGACGAGATCAAGAACATGATCGGCGCCTGGAAGAACGACCTGATCCTGCCCCCCGAGGCCCTGGAGAAGGCGCGCAACCCCAGGGAGCAGACCGCCGCCATCGTCTACATGCACTACCAGCGCACGCTCAAGGCGTTCAACGCGGTGGACTTCGACGACCTGATCCTGCTGCCGGTGAAGCTGTTCGAGGAGCACACCGACATCCTCGAGAAGTGGCAGAACCGCGTGCGCTACCTGCTGGTGGACGAATACCAGGACACCAACGCCAGCCAGTACCTGCTGGTGAAGATGCTGATCGGCATGCGCAACCAGTTCACCGTGGTCGGCGACGACGACCAGTCGATCTACGCCTGGCGTGGCGCGCGCCCGGAAAACCTGATGCTGCTCAAGGACGACTACCCGTCGCTGAAGGTGGTCATGCTGGAGCAGAACTACCGCTCCACCAGCCGCATCCTGCGCTGCGCCAACGTGCTGATCGCGAACAACCCGCACGCCTTCGAGAAGCAGCTGTGGAGCGAAATGGGCCACGGCGACGAGATCCGCGTGATCCGCTGCAAGAACGAGGAAGCCGAGGCCGAGCGGGTGGCCATGGAGATCCTCAGCCTGCACCTGCGCACCGACCGCCCGTACAGCGACTTCGCCATCCTCTACCGCGGCAACTACCAGGCCAAGCTGATCGAGCTGAAGCTGCAGCACCACCAGGTGCCGTACCGTCTTTCCGGCGGCAACAGCTTCTTCGGGCGCCAGGAAGTGAAGGACCTGATGGCCTACTTCCGCCTGCTGGTGAACCCGGACGACGACAACGCCTACCTGCGGGTGATCAACGTGCCGCGCCGGGAAATCGGCTCGACCACCCTGGAAAAACTCGGCAACTACGCCACCGAGCGCAAGATCTCGATGTACGCCGCCAGCGAGGAGCTGGGCCTGCGCGAGCACCTCGACGCGCGCTTCACCGAGCGCCTGGAGCGCTTCAAGCGCTGGATGGACAAGGTCCGCGAGCAGGTCGCCCTGGAAGACCCGATCGCCGCGCTGCGCAGCATGGTGATGGACATCGACTACGAAAACTGGATTCGCAGCAACAGCTCCAGCGACAAGGCCGCGGACTTCCGCATGGGCAACGTCTGGTTCCTCATCGACGCGCTGAAAAGCACGCTGGAGAAGGATGAGGACGGCGACATGACCATCGAGGACGCCATCGGCAAGCTGGTGCTGCGCGACATGCTGGAGCGCCAGCAGGAAGAGGAAGACGGCGCCGAGGGCGTGCAGATGATGACCCTGCACGCCTCCAAGGGCCTGGAGTTCCCCTACGTGTTCATCATGGGCATGGAGGAGGAGATCCTCCCGCACCGCTCCAGCATCGAAGCCGACACCATCGAGGAAGAGCGCCGCCTGGCGTATGTCGGCATCACCCGGGCACGCCAGACCCTGGCCTTCACCTTCGCCGCCAAGCGCAAGCAGTACGGCGAGATCATCGATTGTTCGCCGAGCCGCTTCCTGGATGAGCTGCCGGAAGACGATCTGGCCTGGGAAGGCCTGGACGATGCGCCGGTAGAGGTCAAGGCGGCACGGGGCAATACGGCGCTGGCGGATATCCGCGCCATGCTCAAACGGTAGATAATCAACCCTTTCAATCGCCCTGGCCCGTGCCGGGGCCTTTTGCTTACATCCGAGGAAACACCCGTGGAAGCACTGCACCAGAAGATTCGCGAAGAAGGCATCGTGCTTTCCGATCAGGTCCTGAAAGTCGATGCGTTTCTCAACCACCAGATCGACCCTGCGCTGATGCAACTGATCGGCGACGAGTTCGCCCGCCTGTTCGCCGACTCCGGCGTGACCAAGATCGTCACCATCGAAGCCTCGGGCATCGCCCCGGCGGTGATGACCGGCCTGAAGCTGGGCGTACCGGTGATCTTCGCCCGCAAGCACCAGTCCCTGACCCTGACGGAGAACCTGCTGACCGCGTCGGTGTACTCCTTCACCAAGCAGACCGAGAACACCGTGGCCATCTCGCCGCGTCACCTGAACAGCAGCGACCGCGTGCTGGTGATCGACGACTTCCTGGCCAACGGCAAGGCGTCCCAGGCGCTGATCTCGATCATCAAGCAGGCCGGTGCCACCGTCGCCGGCCTGGGCATCGTCATCGAGAAGTCGTTCCAGGGCGGCCGTGCCGAGCTGGATGCCCAGGGTTATCGCGTCGAGTCGCTGGCCCGGGTCCAGTCGCTGGAAGGCGGCCAGGTCACCTTCCTCTGACCTGATCCTCGCCGGATGTGAAAAGCCCGCCGCCACATCACTGTGGCGGCGGGCTTTTTCATGCCAGGGGATCCTGTGGTGACCTTGAAGGCCCTATCGCTGGCAAGCCAGCTCCCACAGGGGTCGCGTCGAGCACAGATACTGCGACTGGCCCAAAACCTGTGGGAGCTGGCTTGCCAGCGATGAGGCCCATGAAGATCAGCGTTCGTGCAGCGCCTCGGCCTTGGCCCGGATGATCGGCTTGAGCAGGTAGCTCAGCACGCTCTTCTTGCCGGTGATGATGTCCACCGTCGCCACCATCCCGGGGATGATCAGCAGCGGCTTCTCGTCGGTGCCCAGGTGGCTGCGCTCGGTGCGCAGCTTGATCAGGTAGAAGGTGTTCTTGCCTTCCTCGTCGGTGATGGTATCCGCGCCGATCTGCTCCAGCTTGGCCTTGAGACCGCCGTAGATGGTGAAGTCATAGGCGCTGAACTTGACCATGGCCTCCTGTCCCGGATGCAGGAAGGCGATGTCCTGCGGACGGATGCGCGCTTCCACCAGCAGGGTGTCGTCCAGCGGGACGATCTCCACCAGGTCGCTGCCCGGCTGGATCACCCCACCGATGGTGTTGACCAGCACCTGCTTGACGATGCCGCGCACCGGCGAGGTGACCAGCGTGCGGCTGACCCGGTCTTCCAGGGCCTTGCCGGTGGCCTGGGCCTTGCTCAGGTCGGTGCGCGCCTCGTTCAACTGGGTCAGTGCCTCGCTGCGGAACTTGCCGCGGGTTTCGTCGACCTTGCGCTCGACTTCCTTGACCGCCGATTCCGCCCGCGGGATCGCCAGGGACGTGGCATCCAGCTGGCCACGGGTCTCCACCTCGGCACGCTTGAGACGCAATACCTCGACCGGAGAAACCGCCCCTTGGGCCACCAGCGGTTCGGACATGCCGATTTCCTGCCGCAGCAATTGCAGGCTGTTGCGGTACTGGGTCTGCTTGGAAGAGAACTCGCGCAGTTCCTGCTGGCGCTGCACCAGTTGCTCCTGCAGGCCGCCGATCTCGTCCTGGAGTTGCTGGCGGCGGCTCTCGTAGAGGGATTCCTCGCTGGCGGCCTGACTCGGCGCCGCCTTGCGCAGTTCGGCGTCGATGTTCAGCGGGCGGTCCTCGACCTCGGCACTCAGGCGCTCGACCCGCAGCGCCAGGCCGATGCGATCGGCCTCGGTCTCGCCGACGTTGGACACGAAGCGGGTGTCGTCCAGGCGCAGCAGCGGCGCCCCGGCTTCGACGATCTCGCCTTCACGGGCGTAGATCTGGGCGATGATGCCGCCTTCCAGGTTCTGGATCTTCTGCAGTTTCGACGACGGGATGGCCTTGCCGTCGCCGCGGGTGACCTCGTCGAGCACGGCGAAGTTGGCCCACAGCAGCAGGAACACGAAGAACGCGATGATGCCCCAGATAGTCAGGCGGATGATGCGCGGGGCATCCTCCACCAGCGCCTTGTTGACCTCGGGCAGCGGCTCGCCGCCGAACGACTGCGAACCCTTGAAGTAATTCCGCAGGACACGTCCCACGCCTGACTTAAGCAACACTGATCTGCCCCTTCTTCAGCGCATCCATGACGGCGGCTTTCGGGCCATCCGCTACGATCTGTCCACGGTCGACGACGATCAACCGGTCCACCAGCGTCAACAGCGACGCCCGGTGGGTCACCAACACCACGGTCTTGTGCTCGATCACCGCCTGCAGGCGCTGCTTGAGCCGCTCTTCGCCGGTGTTGTCCATGGCTGCGGTGGGCTCGTCGAGCAGCAGGATCTGCGGGTTGAGCAGCAGCGCGCGAGCCAGAGCGACGTTCTGCCGCTGCCCGCCAGAAAGATTCTGGCCGCGTTCGCCGACCTGCAGTTCATAGCCCTTGGGGTGCAGCCGGGCGAATTCGTGAACGCCGGCCAGCTCGGCAGCCTGCAGGACCATCTCGTCCTCGACGTAGCGCGCGCCGCTGACCAGGTTGTCGCGCAGGGTGCCGGCGAGCAGCTGGATATCCTGGGCCACGTAGCCGATGTTGTGGCGCAACTCGCTGACATCGATCTGGCGGATGTCCACGCCATCCACCAGCAGCGAGCCGGCATCGGCCTCGTACAGGCCGACCACCAGCTTGGCCAGGGAGCTCTTGCCCGAGCCGCTGCGGCCGATGATGCCGACCTTCTCTCCAGGGCGGATGCTCAGGTTGATGCCCTTGAGGGCCAGGTTCTGCTGGTTGGGGTAGGTGAAGTCGACGCCACGGAACTCGATGGCGCCCTGCAGCACCTGGCGGCTCAGCGGACGCTCCTCGAAATTGCGTTCCTGCGGCAGTTCCATCATCTGGTCGGTGGAGACCATGGTCACCTTGGCCTGCTGGTAGCGGGTCAGCAGACCGGCGAGCTGGCCCAGCGGGCTGAGGGCGCGGCCACTGAGCATGTAGCAGGCGATCAGGCCGCCCATGCTGAGGTTGCCGGCCATGATCTGGTACACGCCGAAGCAGATCAGGGCGACGCCGGCCATCTGCTGGATCAGCAGGGTGATGTTCATCGCCAGGCCAGACAGCACTTTCACCCGCAGCTCCAGGCGGCTGAGGGTGCCGATGGTCTGCTCCCACATGTACTGGCGTTCGCTCTCGGCGTTGTTGACCTTGACCGCGTCGAGGCCGGCCAGGGTCTCGATCAGGCTGGACTGACGCTCGGAGGCCAGGGCCATGGTCCGTTCCAGGGTCGCCGTCAACGGCTTCTGCAAGGCGTAGCCGATGCCCAGGGCCAGCGGGAAGGCCACGATCGGGATCCACACCAGGTGGCCGCCGATGATGCCGATCACCAGCAGGATCAGGAAGGTGAACGGCAGGTCGATCAGGCTGGCCAGGGTCAGCGAGGCGAGGAAGTCGCGCAGTCCCTGGAACTCGTGGATGTTCTGGGCGAAGCTGCCGACCCGCGCCGGGCGGTTCTTCATCGACATGCCGACGATGCGTTCGAACAGCGTGGCGGAAATGATCAGGTCGGTCTTTTTCCCCGCAAGGTCGAGGCAAAGGCTGCGCAGGCCCTTGAGGATCAGGTCGAAGACATAGGCACCGGTGATGCCGATGGCCAGCACCCACAGGGTCGAGGTGGCCTGGTTGGGGACGACGCGGTCGTAGACGTTCATCACGAACAGCGGCGCGCCCATGGCGATCAGGTTGATGATCAGGCTGGCGGCGATCGCATCGGCGTACAGCCACTTCGAGCGCTTGAGGGTGTCGCGGAACCAGGAGCGGGCCCGCGGGATCAGGTTGCCGTGGTTGACGTCGAACTTGTGCTGCGGCTGGGCGAAGAACACCCGGCCGGCGTAGTCGCTCTGCAAGGCCTCGCGGGTGATATGCACCTCGCCGCCGTCGCTCTCGCTGAGCAGCAGGCGCGCGGTGTTCTCGTTCTCCCAGCCGAGCAGGACAGTGCTGCGCCCGTCCTTGAGCAGGAGCATGGCCGGCATGGCGATGCTCGGGATCTGCTCCAGCTTGCGTTGCAACAGGCGCCCCTGCAGCCCGGCGCGAGCCGCTGCCCGCGGCAGCAGCTCGGGGCTCAGGCGCTGCGACGGCAGCGGCAGGCCGGTGGTGAGCATGGCCCGGCTGGCCGGTTTCTGGTGCAACACGCAAAGCGACAGCAGGCTGTCCAGCAGCGGATCGTCGTGCTGGCTTCGCGGATCATGGGTGAGCTGGGTTCGACTGACTTCTGATTCCACGCGAACTTCTCTTGCTGGCGAGTGAGGGACGGGATCTCAATTCAGCCCGGGCAGGTTCACCTTGGGCTTGAGATCGTTCTGCACGACCGTTGCCATTGGCGCCACGACTCCCTGGCTCTTGAGCAGCTGACCAATGGTCGCCTTGATCCGGTATTGAGTAAACAGCTGAACGCTCTTCACCTCGACCAGTCGACGTTGTGCCGTGAACAGTTCGTTCTCGCTGTCGAGCAGGTCGAGCAATGTGCGTTCGCCCAGGCTGAACTGGCTCTGGTAGGCAGAGCGTACCTTGCTGCTGTGATCGACATATTGCTGGGCGATCGGGACCTGGGACTGGGCGTTCTGCATAGCATTCCATGCCAAGCCTAACTCCTCATTGAGCTGACGCAAGGCATTGTTGCGAATATCCAGCGCCTGGCCGGCCATGAAGGCCTTGGATTCCAGGTCGGCCTTGTCGCTGCCGCCGTCGAACAGGTTGAAGCTCATGCGCACCATGGCCTGCCACTCGTTGTTGTGCCCGTTGATGCCATCGACGTCGTTGTTCGCCGCACGTTCGAGCTCGGCATCGAAGCGCGGGTAGAAGCGCGACTTGGCCGCCTCGTACTGCTTGTCGGCAGCCGCGATGTCCGATTCCGCCGAGCGCAGCGCCGGGTTGCTCTCCACCATCTGCTGGCGGGCTTCTTCCAGCGAAGCCGGCAGCAGGTCGATGGACAGCGGCAGGGTCAACTCGTCGGGCAACTGGCCGACCACGCTCAGGTAGTTGGTTTGTGCGTCGGCGAGGTTGGTTTGTTCCGTCAGCAGGTTGTTTTTCGCGCCGGCCAGGCGGGCTTCGGCCTGGTCCATGTCGGCCTGGCGGCCCACGCCGCGCGAGGTGCGCAACTGGATCTGGTCGTAGATGCGTTCGTGGCTGCGCAGGTTGGCCTCGGCCAGGCGGACCATCTCGCGGCTGGTCAGCACGTCGATGTAGACCTTGGCCGTCTGCAGTGCGGTGCGCTCGGAGGTTTCCAGCAGGGCATACGCCCGGGCATTGGCGGTGGCTTGTTGACGGCCGACCTCGCTTGACGTCGCAAAACCGTCGAACACCATCTGCCGCAGGCGCACGCTGGACTCGCCGCGGTTCAGGGTCTCCCAGCGGTCGCCATTGGTGGCACGGGTACTGGTGCTGTCGGTGCCTTCGCGGCCGTAGCCGGCCAGCACATCGACCTTGGGCAGGTAGCCACCCTGGGCCACGCGCACCTGCTTGTCAGCGGCCAGGCGACCGTTGATCCCGGCCTGGACTTCCGGGTGGACTTCCAGGGCCTGTTGCATGGCTTGCGGCAGGGTGTGTGCATGGCTGAGGGTGGCGAACAGCGCGAAGGGGACGGCAGTGAAGACGGACAGACGCATTTCGTTTTTCTTCCCTAGGGACGTTATGTCCCACATCAGAGCAAAACGTGGCATACCGCCAGAAACTGGCTATAAAGGAATGCCGCGTGTCGGAAATTTCGTACTGAGAACCCCATCACAGAACGTGAGGGCTTCACCTATTGAAATATCAATGTGACATTAGTAAGCCGATTGTTTAGGATGGCGGTCAGCGGGTCAATAGTTTGACGAAAAAGAATCAAAGAAAGACCAAAGCCATAAAATTGACATAAATCATCTTTAGCAGTCGCCTTGCGCAACTTTCCAGGCAGATAGCGGCACACATCAGCCCAATCGCGTATGGAAGCCACATAGTACGGTTAGTTCGGAGAGTGTCATGAGCAGTGTTGTCGCCATCGTCAAACGTGTTGTTGGCCAAGTCATCGCCGTTTCCCCTGAAGGTGTTCAGCGAATTCTTATCGAGGGCGATCGCCTGTTTACTGGCGACCAGGTTTTGACGGGGCTGTCCGGCGCCGTGAGCCTGGAGCTGGCCGACGGCCGCACCCTCGATCTGGGCCGCGAGAGCCAGTGGAGCGCTGACACACCAGCTTCGACGACCGACCTGGCAGAGGCTACTGCCCAGGCCGCGCCTTCGGTTGAAGAGCTGCAGCAAGCCATCGCCGCCGGTGCCGACCCGACCCAGGACCTCGAAGCGACCGCGGCGGGCCCGCAATCGGAAGGCAGTGGTGCGCCGGGCGGCGGCCATAGCGTGGTGATGCTGGAAGAAGTCGCCGGCTCGGTGGACCCGACCATCGGCTACCAGACTGCCGGCCTGAACTTCGCCGCCGAACTGAATGATGAAATCACCGGCACCGACACCACCACCGAAGACCTGCGCGCCACCGGCCTGGTGCTGACCGCCACCCCGGAAGTGTCCGAAGCGGGCGGTGCGCTGGTCTATACCGCGACCGTGACCCAGGCACCGACCAGCAACCTGCTGGTGACCCTGTCCAATGGCTCGGTGATCACCATTGCCGCCGGCCAGTTGACTGGCAGCGTTACCGTGGCGATCCCGGCCAGCGACAACGTCTACATCGATAATCGCCAGATTTCCGTCACCATCAGTGGCACCAGCGGCGGCGCCGGTTTGACGATCACCCCGGACCCGACCCCGGCGGTCACCACCGTCACCGACACCCTCGATACCACCACGGTCAGCCTGACCGCGGGCAGCAGCATCACCGAGGGTGGCACGATCGTCTACACCGCCAGCCTGAACAACCCGGCGCAGACCCCGGTCACCATCACCCTGTCCAACGGCTCGGTGATCACCATCGCCGCCGGCGAATCCACCGGTACCGTCCAGGTACCGACCGCGCCCAATGACGTGTACGTCAACGGCAGCACCATCAGCACCACCATCACCGGCGTTACCGGGGGCAACTTCGAGAACCTGGTGGCCAGCGGCAGCCCGGCCGTGACCACCATCGTCGACTCCATCGACACCACCACGGTGACCCTGGGCGCCAGCAGCAACGTCGCCGAAAACGGCGCGATCACCTATACCGCCAGCGTCACCTCGCCCGTCACGGGCACGCCGGTGGTCGTCACCCTGTCCAATGGCCAGGCCATTACCATTGCCGTGGGCGAGTCCACCGGCAGCGTGCAGATCACCGCGCCGAACGACGTCTACAACGGCGCCGCGCCGATCAGCACCACCATCACCGGCGTGACCGGCGGCAACTTCGAGAGCCTGGTGGCCAACACCACGCCGGCGGTCACCACCGTCAGCGACAGCGTCGACACCACCACCGTCAACCTGGCCGCCAACACCAGCGTCGCCGAGAACGGCGTGATCACCTACACCGCCAGCGTCGGCTCGCCGGTCACCGGCACGCCGGTGGTCGTCACCCTGTCCAGCGGACAGACCATCACCATCCCGGTGGGCGGCACCAGCGGCTCGGTCAATGTCACCGCGCCGAACGACGTCTACAACGGCGCCGCGCCGATCAGCACCACCATCACCAACGTGAGCGGCGGCAACTTCGAGAACCTGGTGGCCAACCCGGCACCAGCGGTCACCACCGTGACCGATAGCGTCGACACCACCACCGTCAGCCTCGGCGCCAGCCCGAACGTCGCCGAAAACGGCGTGATCACCTATACCGCCAGCGTCACCTCGCCGGTGACCGGTGCCCCGGTGATCGTGACCCTGTCCAACGGACAGACCATCACCATTCCGGTGGGCGGCACCAGCGGCTCGGTGAACGTCACCGCACCGAACGACGTCTACAACGGCGCACCGGCAATCAGCACCACCATCACCGGCGTGACTGGCGGCAACTTCGAGAACCTGGTGGCCAACCCGGCGCCCGCGGTCACCAGCGTGACCGACAGCGTCGACACCACCACCGTCAACCTGGCTGCCAACACCAGCGTCGCCGAGAACGGCGTGATCACCTACACCGCCAGCGTCGGCTCGCCGGTCACCGGCACGCCGGTGATCGTGACCCTGTCCAGCGGACAGACCATCACCATTCCGGTGGGCGGTACCAGCGGCTCGGTCAATGTCACCGCACCGAACGACGTCTACAACGGCGCCGCGCCGATCAGCACCACCATCACCAACGTGAGCGGCGGCAACTTCGAGAACCTGGTGGCCAACCCGGCACCAGCGGTCACCACCGTGACCGACTCGGTGGACACCACCACCGTCAGCCTCGGCGCCAGCCCGAACGTCGCCGAGAACGGCATGATCACCTACACCGCCAGCGTCACCTCGCCGGTGACCGGTGCCCCGGTGATCGTGACCCTGTCCAACGGCCAGACCATCACCATCCCGGTCGGCGGTAGCAGCGGCACCGTGCAGGTTGCCGCGCCGAACGACGTCTACAACGGCGCGCCGGCGATCAGCACCACCATCACCAACGTGACCGGCGGCAACTTCGAAAGCCTGGTGGCCAACCCTGCCGCGGCCGTGACCACGGTCACCGACACTACCGACACCACCGGCCTGACCCTGACCGCCACCGGCACCGTCGCCGAAGGCGGCAGCATCGTCTACACCGCGACCCTGACCAACCCGGCAGGCACGCCGATCACCATCAACCTGTCCAACGGCGCGAGCATCGTCATCGCCGCTGGCCAGAGCAGCAACAGCGTCACCGTCGCGGCGCCGCAGGACACCGTGTACAAGGACGGTGGCGATCTCAGCGTCACCGTGAGCGGGACCAGTGGTGGCAACTTCGAGAACCTGGCGATCAGCGGCACGCCCGCCGTGACCACGGTCACCGATACCGTCGACACCTCGACCGTCAGCCTGACCGCCACGCCGAGCGTCACCGAAGGTGGCGTGGTCACCTACACCGCGTCCGTGACCGCACCGGTGACTGGCACGCCGGTGACCGTGACCCTGAACAACGGCCAGAGCATCGTCATCCCGGTCGGCCAGAGCTCCGCCTCGGTGAACTTCACCGCGCCGGACAACGTCCTGGCGACCAACCCGGCGCTGACCAACAGCATCACCGGCGTCAGCGGCGGCAACTACGAGCACCTGGTCGCCGACAACGGCAGCGTGACCACCACGGTCACCGACGACCCAGCGGACCTGGACACCACCAGCCTGACCCTGAGCGCCACCGGCACGGTCCAGGAAGGCGGCAACATCGTCTACACCGCCACCCTGAGCAATCCGGCCGGCACCGAGATGAAGGTCACCCTGAGCAACGGTGAGACCATCACCATTGCCCAGGGCCAGACCGAAGGCAGCGTGACCTTCGCCGCGCCGCAGAACACCGTGTATGTCGATGCAGGCAATGTCAGCGTGACCGTGACCGGCACTACCGGCGGCGATTTCGAGAAGCTGGCGGTCAACCCGGCGGCGGCGGTGACTGCGGTCACCGACAGCATCGATACGTCGACCGTGACCCTGACCGCCACTTCTTCGGCGGTTGAGGGTGGTGTGGTTACCTACACAGCTTCCGTGACTTCGCCTGTGACTGGTACCCCGCTGGTCATCAGCCTGGTCAATGGTCAGTCAATCACCATTCCGGTCAATGCTTCGAGTGGCTCGGTTGATTTCATCGCGCCAAACAACGTGTTGAACACCAACACGCCGCTGACCAACAGCATCACTGGCGTCACCGGTGGCAACTACGAGCATCTGG